>ENA-UPAD01000137-UPAD01000137.1-bioreactor-metagenome-genome-assembly--contig:-NODE-137-length-112410-cov-58.570077_pt1 | contig 112410 bp, 101 predicted proteins | sample MGYA00238179_ERZ772710 | MGnify/ENA primary metagenome ERZ772710 (study PRJEB29004, sample SAMN07631245) | bioreactor metagenome | isolation source: Switchgrass digestor | place: USA: Dartmouth...
GCTTTTTTCCTCTTGGAATTTTCAGGGTTGTTTCACTGTTCAGTTATCAAGGTGCCAAAATTCTCTGAAGGCACTGTTTTCAATGCCTGCTGGCTTTTTAACGTCAGCTTGACTATATTAGCATGCAATAAAAATTTTGTCAACTACTTTTCGCATATTTTTTTGAACAAAAAATGCCCAAAATCGATAAAAATGTCATATGTGAAAAGCAGAACGGAGAAAGAGGGATTTGAACCCTCGCGCCGCTATTAACGACCTACTCACTTTCCAGGCGAGCCCCTTCAACCACTTGGGTATTTCTCCAAAAATAAAAATTGTTTAAATTGTTTGAACAATAAAACCACCATCTTCCAGTGGCAAAACCTCCTGTTCTGGCGGTTTGTTCTGAGCGGAGAGGGTGGGATTCGAACCCACGGTTCCTTGCGGAATCACTGGTTTTCAAGACCAGCTCCTTACAGCCACTCGGACACCTCTCCTGACGTCGGTCGCTTAGCTATTGTATCACCAACAGCTATTTTGTGTCAAGTGCTTTTCATTTATTCGACAGCATCTAGATACTTTAGTTGCTTGTCAGCCAAACCATCTGTTACTATTACCGGTGCTCTTAAATCTCTTTCTTTTGATATGGCTGCTGATGCTCTTAGCCAATACCAGGTCCTCAGGCGTGGTAAGCTTGATGTTATAATAATCGCCTTCCACTATTTTGACCGGCTTATTAATAAACCGTTCATATACCATGGCATCATCCGTTATCATCTTCCTGTCGGCTTCATTTTGCTCAAACAGCAGCTCATATGCTCTTCTGATTAAAGAATACTCAAACGCCTGCGGAGTTTGGGCCAGCCACATGTATTCCCTGTCCGGCGTCCCTGTAATCCTGCCCTTTCCATCAACGTTTTTAATCGTATCCTTCACAGGCACGGCTGTAATACATGCATTATTTACTTTAACCGCATCTATCACGTTGTTTATGAGCTCCGGTGTTATAAAGGGCCTTGCCGCATCATGTATAAGGACATAGCCGGTGTCATCTATGGATTTTAGCGCATTCATTACCGAATCGTATCTTTCCCTGCCGCCCTTGACAACACGAATAGGTTTCTTAAAACCGTAGGGTTCAATAATATTCTGGACACAGTAATCAACCTGGTCCTTGCTGCAGACTATGACCATGTCGTCTGCCAGGCTTTCATCAAATGCCTTGATCGAGTAATATAGGACAGGCTTATCCTCCAGCATGAGAAACTGCTTTGATACGGCAGTATTCATTCTTCTTCCCTGTCCTGCGGCCAATATTACAGCTGTAACCTTCTTGCTAATATCCTCGTCCATCCGGTCACCTCCCCCATTTACCGTTCACCGATTTTCAGATTAGGAACAGCATTTAAATCAAGTCCGCTGAAGTTGCCTTTAATATATTCATAATAAGCCGCCGCGCCTATCATGGCGGCATTATCCGTACAATAAACAGGAGAAGGGCAATAAAAATCCAGCCTGTTCTCCTTACAGGCTTCCATCATTGCTTTCTTAAGCGCGCTGTTTGCGGCCACACCGCCTGCCACGGCAACCTGTTTCATTCCAAAATCCTTTGCCGCAAGCATCGTCCTGCTTACCAGTACGTCAACCACCGACTGCTGGAAGGATGCCGCCACATCGGCCTTATTAATCTCCTCATTTTTCATTTGCTGGGAATTAAGGTAATTTAAAACCGCCGATTTCAATCCGCTGAAGCTGAAATCGTACGGAGCTCCCTCGATATGTGCCCTGGGAAACACAATAGCGTCCGGATTGCCTTCCCGGGACAGCTTGTCTATCTTGGGCCCTCCCGGATACCCCAGTCCAATGGCCCTGGCAATCTTGTCAAAGGCTTCCCCTGCCGCATCATCCCTGGTTCTTCCGATTATCTCGTATACACCGTAATCCTTAACCAATACCAAATGAGTATGTCCCCCGGATACAACCAGGCACAGAAACGGCGGTTCAAGCTGTTTATGCTCAATAAAATTGGCGCAGATATGGCCTTCGATATGATGAACCCCTATCAGCGGCTTTTTTGCCGCAAAGCTGATGGCTTTTGCTTCCGCAACACCAACCAGCAGGGCTCCCACCAGACCTGGCCCGTAGGTTACTCCAATCACATCTATATCCTCCAGGGAGGTTTGCGCTTCCGCCAAGGCTTCCTCAATAACCTGGTTTATCTTTTCTATATGCTTTCTTGATGCTATCTCAGGCACCACGCCTCCATATATTTTATGGAGCTCTATCTGTGATGAAATTATATTTGACCTGACTTCTCTTCCGTTTCTTACGACCGCTGCCGCCGTTTCGTCGCACGATGTCTCAATAGCCAAAACATTTATTTCTTCCTTAATCATAAAAAACTATCTCCATCTGTTCTAATCTTCAGTTATATACTCCCACCCAAGAATTTTCCATCTTCCCTGGTCGTCTTTTCTCATTATGTACCTTCTTAGCTCCGAAGTTTTTGCTTTCTCCTGTATGGTAAATGATACAAATGCCGTGGCATAGCTTCTTCCGTCCTTTTCATAGAACTCCTCCTTGTCCTCATGTACCACCAAGCTAAGCTCAATATGCCGGCCAAATTCCTTCCACAGGGATATGTCCGTATACAGGTCCGTAAGGTACTGCTCCTCGGGATTGCGTTCAAGAAATTCCTCATCACACAATTCCCTTATCTTGAGTGCCAGCTGCTTTATCTGGCCGTCATCAAGTCCGGAGTACAGCAGCCTCGTCATATCACCGTGAAGCTTTGCCACTTCCCTTGGCGTTTTCGGGTAGTCGCTGTCCAGGTCCAATGCAAGCATCTGCTCTATCTCCGTCATTTTTTCACGGGTCTTTACATTCTCCTCTTTTTTTTGCTTGTTTTGATTGACAAAAATCAGCACCACAATGACTGCTATAATCGAAATAAACGTAAAAACCGTCGATATCGGCCTTCTTGCCTTATTCATATATTACCTCCCATAAACACAGACTTTTCTGATTCTTATCTGACTGCATCCATTTCTATTCGTTTTTATCGAACTCCAGGGTGACCGTTTTTTTGTCTCTTCCCGCCTTTGTATTTGGAAATATCCTTCTGGCTTCATCAATAAAGTCCTCAGGCCTTGTAAGCGAAGGGCTGTAATGGGTCAGCCACAGCTCACGTACGCCTGCCTTATATGCAATCGTCGCCGCTTCACGGAAGGTCATGTGCTTGTAAGCTTTTGCTTTTTCATCCATGTCCGCTTCCCCGTACATTCCCTCGCAAATCAGCAAGTCCGCTCCCATGGCATTATTTATGATGGATTTTGTCGGTCTTGTGTCGGTACAATATGTCAGCTTTATGCCTTTTCTCTCCGGGCCCAGAACCATGTCGGGAGTATATACTCTCCCGGCGTCTTTAATAATCTCGCCTTTCTGAAGGCGGTTCCAGTATTCTATCGGTATGTTGTGTTCCTTTGCCTTCTCGGGGAAAAACCGCCCGGTTCTTTTTATAATAATGCTGTAGCCATAGCAAGTTATATTGTGGTTAACCTGAAATGCCCTTAGAGTATATCCGCAGATTTCAATTTCCTGCTCAGGCTCCGTAAGCTCAATAAAATTTAATTCAAACGGCAATTCGGGCGCTATTACTCTTAAGGAATCAACAACCTTCTTAAGCCCTTTAGGCCCGATCATATATACCGGCTCGATGCGCTCCGAGTTGCCCATGGATAAAAGAAGCCCCGGCAAACCGCTGATATGATCCCCGTGATAATGGGTTATGCATATTATATCAATTGAATGGACACTCCATCCCTTCTCCCTTATTGCTATTTGCGTCCCCTCACCACAGTCTATCAGCAGGCTTTTTCCGTTATATCTTGTCATGAGAGCCGAGAGCCACCTTCCCGGCAGCGGCATCATACCGCTTGTTCCCAGTAAACATACATCCAACATCTAATTCCGTACCTTTCCTTATGCTTTATTATACCGTCCATTCTTTTTATCGGCAGAAAAATATCAAAATATACCATTAAGTCAAGCTAATATATAAATAATAGCATATTCCGGCTTTATTTACTATTGCCTAAGTAAAAATAAATGCCTGATAATTTCAGACATAAAAACAGCTCTTGGTCCGGTTTGGGCAAGCCCGACAAAGAGCCGATATAAACAGGTCATATGATCAGAGAACTTCCGTTTTTGTCGTAATCTCCACCGGAATCTCAAAACCCGCGGTTATCTTTTTATAACATTCCTCGCACAAGTTGAAACGGTGGACCTGGGTATCCCAGTCGGAAAAATATCCCCACTCCTTTACCGCCTCAAAGGCATCCTCCTTTAATATACCATTTTCCATCTTTAATTTCTTCCCGCATGAGTTGCAGAATAATTCCACTGCCTTTTTCAACACTTATCCCTCCCAAATAGATGCACACGGCTGCCTGCTGTACAATTATTATAAACCTTATCCCAATATATTTACAGTGGGAATTATTGTATTGGAGCAAGCCACATGATAATTGCATCCTCCACAGGCTTTGCATAGAAATTTTTTCTTGTCCCCGCCTCGGTAAAACCAAGCTTCTTATAAAGGTTTATTGCCGGCTGGTTGGAGCTTCTGACCTCAAGGGTCATGGATGCAATGCCTTTGCTTTTTGCCCGGGCTATAAGCTCCTTAAGCATTGTATATCCTATTTCCCGGTTCCTGTATTCTTGCCTGACAGCCACATTGCATATGTGGCCTTCCCCGGCAATGCCCCAGAACCCGCAGTATCCCACAATTTTATCGTCCGCTTCCGCAACCAGGTAAGTGTTGTTCGGATCCGACAGCGATTCCGTGAATGAAGCCCTGCTCCATGGCTCGGAAAAGGTTTCTTTTTCAATGCCGTATACTTCGTCAACGTCATTCACGGTCATGTCCCTGATCAGCAGTGTCTTTTTGGTCCTTTCCCTTTCCGCCTGGCTTACTCTTAGATAAACCGGCTGGTGCTCAGCCGCAGTCTCAAATTGGCCGGCCTTATACTTCATAATGCCAAGGGCGGCGGCCGCTCCCGCCCTTTGCCTGTTCAAATGCAGCGGTGCAAATGAATAATTCACCTTAATGCGCTCAGCTATCCTATCTTTTTGTATCGGAACGGCATCTCCCAGGAATATGGCCTCTTTCCCGATACCGTTGATTTCATCGATTATTTCATCCATACTGACCGCTTTCTGCGGGGAAACAACCACAAAATCGCCGCCCTCAAATTCATACAGCCCGGTATAAACCTGGTTTCTCCTGGCATCCATGATGGGGCATATCAATTTGTCCGTGCCGTAAAGGTTATAGGCAAGGCAGTCGATTGTAGGAACCGGAATAACCGGTTTATTCAAGGCAAGTCCCAGTCCTTTGGCGGTTGCGGATCCAATCCTTAGTCCTGTAAAGGATCCCGGACCGGCCGTTACTGCTATGGCGTCCACCTCCGCCAGATCCAGGTTAACCATTCTAACGATTTCGTCAAGCATGGGCAGAAGGGTCTGGGAATGCGTCTTCTTATAATTAACCGTATATTCCGCCATAATAACATCTTCAGATGCGATTGCCACCGAGGCCACAAGTCCCGAGCTGTCAAGTGCCAGTATCTTCATGATATTCCACCTTCTTGGATTCCTATTAGATTTCGATTTCCCTGTAATCGTACCCTTTGTCCGGGTTCTTCCTTATGTTGACGGTTACCCTGTCTTCGGGCAGTATTTCATCTATCAGCTTCGCCCATTCTATCAGGCAGACCCCATCCCCATAAAAATACTCTTCATATCCTATTTCTTCCATTTCCGCAATATCCCCTATGCGGTACACGTCAAAATGATAGAGGGGCATATTCCTGCCTTCGTATACCTGTACTATGGTAAATGTAGGGCTGTTTACAGGCTCGTCCACGCCCATTCCTTTGGCAAAGCCTTGTGTAAAGACGGTTTTGCCCACACCAAGATCACCGTTTATGCAATACACCTGGCCTTTGACCGCCTGACTTCCCATCCTGTATCCGATTTCATAAGTATCCTGCGCGCTGAAGCTCTCTATAATCATCGATTAACCTCATTCCGTAATATATCCGGCTGCCCGGTACATTTCTTTGCCGTCGTTTTATCGGGCGCATTTTATTACGGAAACATTATATCAAACAACTCAAAAAAAAGATAGGATTATAAAATCCTATCCTTGATTTTATTTTATTCCAGCTATGGATTTGATAACTCTGCTGATTCTCTTATATACCAACAGGGTTATCAGGGAAACCGATACACCTTTTAAAAGGTTAAATGGTACCACGGCATAGAAGATAAATGTCGACATATCCGTTATTGACTTATTTACCTTGGTTCCCATGTCTATCAGGGTATCCACTGGAATATTGAAGAAATACGCATAGACCGGCAGAAGCACAAATGCATTCATAAGTCCTCCCAGGACAACCAGGCATGCCGTGCCGGTTATTAAGCCGATTATGGCGTTTTTAAATGTCTTGTTCCTGTGGTAAACCATAGCCGCCGGTACCACAATGGAACAGCCGATCAAAAAGTTGGCGAGTTCACCTATACCTGCCGTGTCAGTCCCGGTAATAACCAGGTTTGCCAATATCTTGATCAGCTCAATAATCATTCCGGCAACGGGTCCCAACGCAAATGCGCCTATTAGAACCGGAACCTCGCTGAAATCCAGCTCATAAAATGACGGTGCAAACCACAGCGGAATTTCAAAAAGCATTAACACAACCGCCAGCGCACCAAGCAAAGCCATGATGGTCATGGACTTTACGGATAAACGAGTGATTGCCTTTTGTCTGTCTTTAGCTTGAATCATTTATTCCCCATCTCCTTTTATCAAGGAAATCCCGGTCATAGAAAGCAGCAGGCGTAAGGCATTTGCATTAATAAACCCCCGACAATAAATCGGGGGCAATAAACCAGGCTCAACCTGCTTTTCTTCTCCCATCCAGACTTTACTGTCGGTTTTGGAATTTCACCAAATCAGTCATAATGATAAACAGAACATCATTATGAGTCGCGGACTATAACCGCCGGTCGGGAATTTCACCCTGCCCCGAAGAATTTCCTTATTATATTTTGTACTAATATATTATATCCTGAATAATGTGTTGTCAATTATATAAAATGACAAATACGGCGCCGATATGCCTTAATTTCTATACGATATGCATAGCCGCTATATTATCATTGACAGCCCGATGCGGCTTTTTGCAGCGTCCACGCTGAGTACCCTCACCTCAACAATGTCACCGACGCTCACCACATCCAGGGGATGCTTCACAAATCTCTTGTCGGACATCTGGGAGACATGAACTAGGCCGTCCTGGTGGACACCTATATCCACAAATACTCCAAAGTCTGTTACATTCCGAACCGTGCCTTTAAGTATCATTCCTTCCCGTAAATCGGATATTTCAAGCACATCGGTCCGCAATATCGGCATTGGCATCTCGTCCCTTGGGTCCCTTCCGGGTTTTTCAAGTTCCCTAATAATATCAGCCAGTGTAATATCACCTATACCAAGCTCCTTGGCCAGTTTTCCGGCATCTCCTATCTTTCTGCTTAAGAAGGAATCACCATAATCCCGATCGATTGCAGAACCCGTTTTCCCATCAACTGATTCATCATTTGACGCTTCACCGTTTGTTTGCGCTGATACGCCCGATACTGCAGCCGCCAGGGCCTTTGCCATGGCCGTATCCTGTGATTTTACCATGAGCCCGGTATTCTTTTTCTTTTTCCCCGGTACCTCTTCCTTTTTATCCTGCCTGCCGGCACGCTTCTTTTCCGAAGCTTTGGCCTGTATCATCTTTATATCATTCAGTGTAAGCCCCAGCTTCGTTAAAAGGGTATTAGTAGCTTCATAGGATTCCGGATGCACACCGGTTGCGTCAAGAGGATTGTCTCCGTCAAGAATACGAAGGAATCCCGCGCACTGTTCAAAGACCTTGGGCCCGAGCTTAGGCACCTTAAGCAGCTCGTTTCTGCTGCGGAATCTTCCGTTTGCTTCCCTGTATTCAACGATATTGGCAGCAATTGTCTTATTGATTCCCGATACGTATTCCAGCAGGGACACGGATGCGGTATTAAGGTCCACGCCTACCATGTTCACACAGTTTTCCACGACACCGGACAGGGTATCGGAAAGCTTTTTCTGGTTCATGTCATGCTGATACTGTCCTACACCTATCGACTTGGGGTCAATTTTAACCAACTCGGCCAACGGGTCCTGAAGCCTTCTTGCTATGGAAGCCGCGCTTCTTTGTCCCACGTCAAAATTCGGAAACTCCTCGGTTGCAAGCTTGCTTGCCGAATATACCGACGCGCCCGCCTCATTTACGATTACATAGCTTACCGGCTTGTCGATTTCTTTAAGAAAATCCACAATGAATTTTTCTGATTCTCTTGAAGCGGTGCCGTTGCCCAAGGATATTATCGTTATATTGTACTTGTCAATCAATTTCTTTAGGACGGCTTTTGCCTCTTCCGTCTTGTTCTGCGGCGGAGTCGGGTATATTACATCCGTATCGAGAACCTTGCCCGTGCTGTCCACAACAGCCAGCTTGCACCCGGTGCGGTAAGCCGGATCCCATCCGAGAACGGTGTGTCCCGCGATAGGAGGCTGCATGAGAAGCTGGTAAAGGTTCTTTGCAAATACCTTGATAGCCCCGTCCTCGGCCATTTCGGTAAGATGGTTCCTGATTTCCCTCTCTATTGCCGGGGCAATAAGTCTCTTATAACTGTCTTCAATAACAGCCCGCAGAATGTCATTTGTATGTTCATTATCCCTGGTTATTACTTTCTTTTCCAGGTATCGAAGAATCCGTTCCTCCGGGGCGGCAATCTTAACGGCCAGGAATTTTTCATTTTCGCCGCGGTTTATGGCAAGCACCCTGTGGCCGGGCACCTTTTCGACATCCTCTTCGTAGTTATAATACATTTCATAAACGCTTTCCGCCTTCTCATCCTTTGCAGCGGAGACCAGCCTGCCTTCCTTCATTGTGACTTCGCGGATGTAGGTTCTGAACTCCGCCTCGTCGGACACCTCTTCGGCAATGATATCCATGGCACCGGCTATGGCATCCTCAACAGTCATAACCCCTTTTTCCTCAGACAGGTATTCCTTGGCGTGCTCACTGACTGGCCTGTCTGTATCCTGCGCCATGATAATCCGCGCAAGGCCATCAAGTCCCTTCTCCTTCGCTATAGTAGCCCTTGTCCTTCTCTTTGGTTTGTAAGGACGGTACAAATCCTCCACGGCCACCATCGTTTTTGCCTCAAGAATTTGCTGTTTTAACTCGTCGGTCAGTTTTCCCTGCTCTTCTATGCTCTTAAGCACCTGGTTTTTCCTGTCCTCAAGGTTTCTCAGGTACTGAAGCCTTTCATAAAGGTTTCTGAGCTGTTCATCATTTAGTGCGCCCGTAGCTTCCTTACGGTACCGGGCAATGAAAGGTATCGTATTGCCCTCGTCAATCAGCTTTACGGCCGCCTCAGCCTGCTCAAGCCGTATGTTCAGTTCTTCCTGCAGTTGTCTTAAAATATCCATATCATACTCCTTAAGGCATAAGATTATTGTTTAAAATACTTGAATCCGTCTGTGATCCATATTTTACCTGCTTTAAGATTATCCAACATTCTAATAATATCAGAACAATATGCCGAAATCAACGAACATATTGGCCTGGCAGCTTTGCAAATAACATTTACAAATTAAAAAACATGATTTATTATTAATATATAAATTATTGCCAATTACACTAAAGTAAGGCAAATTTCAATAAAGCAATATTATTAGTCATTTATTTTATCTTACGGAAAGGAGGAACTGCATGATAGGTCCGGTTTCATTTCAATATCCGACAGCTTATATTTATCCGGCGGACAGCATGTCGAAGGCCGAGCCGGTCGGGGCGGCAGGCAGAGTATCAAGTACAGATAAAGCCAACGGCAAATCCGCCGTAACCAGGGCAAAGCAGGAAGAATGCCAAACCTGCAAGAACAGAAGATACGTGGATGCTTCCAATGATCCTACCGTGTCCTTTAAAACTCCCACCCGTATTTCGCCCCAATCCTCCTATGCCGTGGTCTCCTCCCATGAACAGGAGCATGTGGCCAACGCGTACAATAAGGCAAGCCTAAAAGGCGGCAGGGTGGTATATGCCTCGGTCAGCTTAAAAGTTGCCGTATGCCCGGAATGCCACACTCCCTACGTGGCCGGCGGTGAAACCAGGACCCGCATTGAGTATGACACCTCCAACCCTTATGAGAACAACAGAAAGGCCCTGGAAGGCGGCATACTTGCCGGCATGAACCTGGATCTGAAAGCATAAAATAAATGAAATCATTTCAAAGAATGATAAATAAATGCAAACCATTTTGAAGCATAAATTTAAAATCAAGACTGCTATTTAATCGGGCAGTAATTATTACCGAAATCCTTAAAAGGGTCAGGTTCGCCATAAGGCTGTGCCATGTACGGTGCCCCGCAATGCACGTTTAGGAGAAGAATTCCATACCCATAACCGTGTGTGAGGGGGCCGGGCATGATATTGCCTTATTATGAACCTGACCCTCATATAATCAAATTAATATCTACATCTGTGACAAAAGGAATTTTTCATGCACCGCATTAACGGCCTTTTCCACATGGGCTTCGTCAATCAGCACGGTAACCCTAATCTCAGAGGTGGAAATCATCTTGATGTTAACACCGACATCATATAATGCCTCAAACATCTTTGCGGCAACTCCCGCGTTGGACATCATGCCCGCTCCGACAATGGAGACCTTGGCCACGCCCCTTTCAATATCGATTTCCTGGCATTTTAAATTGCCATTACGGTTGCTCTCAATAATTCTGACAGCCTCATCAAGATCCTCTTCCTTGACCGTGAAGCTGATGTCCTTTGTCCCGTCGCGGCCAATGGACTGCAGTATGATATCTACATTAATATTGTGTTTAGCCAAAAGATTAAACAGCTTAAAAGCAACACCGGGCTGATCTTCCAATCCGATAACGGCTATCCTGGCTGTGTTCTTATCGGAAGTCACACCGCTAACCAGCATTTTTTCCATATTTACTACCTCCTTGACTATTGTGCCTTCATTGAAATTCAAACTGGAACGAACTACCAGCTGTACTCCATATTTCTTTGCCATTTCAACAGACCTGTTGTGCAGTACCCCTGCGCCTAACGACGCCATCTCAAGCATTTCATCATATGTGATCTCCTTCAGCTTTCTTGCCGTCGGTACAATCCTCGGATCGGCCGTATATACTCCATCGACATCGGTGAATATTTCACACTTGTCTGCATGAAGGGCTGCAGCCAGGGCCACTGCCGTTGTATCGGATCCTCCCCTTCCAAGTGTCGTGTAATCATCGTATTTGTTGACCCCTTGGAATCCCGTAACCAATACAACCCGCCTGTTTTGCAGCTCGTTGCGTATCCTGTCCGTATCGATCCTTTTCAGCCTGGCATTGCCGTGTACGGACGTGGTATGCATCGCAACCTGGTATGCGTTCAACGATACCGCCGGTACACCCATCGAATCCAGAGCCATTGCCATCAACGCGACAGATACCTGTTCTCCGGTTGTAAGAAGCATATCCAGTTCCCTCTTCGGAGGATTAGGATTTATGTCCTTTGCCATCTGAATCAGGATATCGGTCTGCTTTCCCATGGCCGACAGAACAACGATAACTTCGTGGCCTTCCTTATAATCGGCTTCTATTCTTCTTGCCACGTTAAAGATTCTTTCCTTATCGGCGACAGATGTCCCGCCAAACTTTTTTACAATTAACATAGATGCCTCCCTATCAATAAGATTATAGAAATGGTATTATTCCAATTCATCATTGCCAAATAACTTATCCATGAGAGTATGTCCTTTAAGAACCTCGTTGCCGCTGCAAATCGCGTCTAATTCATTAAAGGAAAACCTGTTTATTTTGTCTGTTCTGCTGTCATACAGAAGAAACGGCACCGGATCGGCGGTATGGGTTCTGCGGCTAATCGGGGTGGGATGGTCGGGCAGTATCAGCATTCTGAAATCTTTGCCGGACTTCTCCATGCCCTCGGCAATAATCCTGATTATCCTGTCATCCAGGTATTCTATGGCCTTGATTTTATTCTCAATATTTCCCTGGTGACCCATTTCATCCGGAGCTTCCACATGAACGTACACAAAATCGTAACCGTCCTTAAGAAGCGCGTCCAGGGCGGCATTTGCCTTGCCTTCATAATTGGTATGAAGGGTACCGTTGGCTCCCGGTACGTTTATGACCTTCATTCCCGCTCCCACGGCAATGCCCTTTAACAGGTCCACCGCAGAAATCATGGCTCCCTTTTTATTATATTTCTCCTCAAATGATATCAGCGCAGGCCTGGTTCCCGCTCCCCAGAACCAAATGGAATTTGCCTTGTTTAGACCCTTTTTTGACCGCTCGATGTTTAACGGATGATTGTTAAGAATATCATAGCTTCTTATCATCATATCCCTCAGCCTGTCATCCTTTGGCAGGTATTTTCCTATCCTGCTGCCCAGGATGTCATGGGGTTCCGTAAGCGGTACGACCTGTCCGTTTCTCCATATTGTAAGATGGCGGTAGCTTGTTCCTACATAGAACCTGTAATCATCATTTTCAAGCTCTTTTCTTACCGCCTCAATAAGGACCGCCGCATCTTCCGTTGAAATTTCTCCCGAGCTGTGGTCTATAATGGTTTTATCCTCATAGGAGCCTTCCCCGGAAAGAGTTACGATATTGCATCTTAAGGCCACGTCCGTTTCCTTCATATCGACCCCAATGCTTAATGCCTCCAGCGGGGACCTTCCGGTATAATACTTGGCCGGATCATACCCCAGCACCGAAAGATTTGCGGTGTCGCTTCCAGGTTTCATTCCCTTGGGTATGGTATGTACCAAACCAATCTCCGATTTTTTGGCCAATGCGTCAATACAAGGTGTTTTTGCCGCCATCAGCGGTGTCTTATCGCCAAGCATCGGAATCAGCTCATCAGCCATTCCGTCTCCGAGTATTACAATGTATTTCACTGTCTACAATCCTTTCGTAAAATCTATTAGAATCTAACCCGGATTCTACTCAAAAGTCCAGGAATATGCTCCATCTTATCCTTCATTTCCTTCTCTGTAATCAGGGGGGTGATAAATGCCGCTTCATTTTCCACCACTTCCGGAACCTCGGTTATGTCGCCGAATATTCTTCTCATGTCGTCCAATAAAGCCTTTTTCTTGTCAATCCTCACAAAGAACCTGTGCTTTACGGAATCTATGTCCATAAGCTCCAGCTTCTTGCTGCTCCATATGGTCCATATATTCTTGTTAAGATGCTTTGCCGCGTCCACTATATCGGCCACAACCGCGCTGGCCGTAGGAAGCTTCCCCGCTCCGCTTCCGTAGAACATGACATCTCCTATGACGTTTCCGCGGACATATATGCCATTGAACACATCCCCGACGCTGTACAGCGGATGGTTCGACCTTATCATCATGGGCGCGACCATGGCATATACCTCTTTTTCATCCTCACGGATGCTGGTGGCAAATAGTTTTATCCTGGCGTCAAGCTTTTGCGCATATTTTATATCTATATCCGTTATGCCTGAGATGCCTTCGGTGTAAATATCCTCGAAATCCACCTGCATGCCGTAAGCCAGGGATGAAAGAATGGCAATCTTTCTGCAGGCGTCATATCCATCTACATCCGCAGAGGGATTCCTTTCGGCATATCCCAGCGCCTGGGCATTCTTCAAGGCTTCCTCAAAGCTGATGCCTTCTTCACTCATTTTGGTCAATATATAATTGGTGGTGCCGTTTAAAATACCTGTGATTTCAACAATTTCGTCAGCAGTCAGTGACTGGTTGAGCGGGCGGATAATCGGTATCCCGCCGCCGACACTGGCCTCAAACAGGAAATTCAGTTCCCTTTCCTTGGCAATGTCAATCAGCTCTGCTCCGTGCTTGGCTACCAGTTCCTTGTTCGATGTCACCACGCTCTTTCCATTGAGCAGGGCTTGCTTCACATAGGTATAGGCCGGTTCGATTCCGCCCATCACCTCGATTACAATCTTAACCTCAGGATCATTCAGTATTACATTATAATCATGAACGAGAATCTCCATAATCGGATCGCCCGGAAATTCCCTTATATCCAGAACATACTTGATATTAATCCTGTCCCCGGCTCTTTTTTGAATGCTGTCCCCGTTTGTTTTAAGAACCTCCACAACACCCGAGCCTATCGTGCCGTATCCTAAGACCGCTATATTAATCATTATATTCCTCCATTTCCGTTATACTAAGTGATGCCTGTCGGAAGTGATGTCGTCCTTATTCTCTGGCTAGTATTTTGACATAATGTATGCCTTCAAGATTTTCAATTGCCTCCAGCATGGCGGATATGTCCTCGGTCTGGGGCAGAATCTCTATGCTTAACGTCAGCATGGCAATCTTGTTGACCGGAATAGTCTGATGTATGGTTAATATATTCGCCTGTGATCTTGCCACATGATTGAGCACCTTTGAGAGCAGTCCGGGAGTATCGTCCATCTGCATCATAAAAGTAATAGTCTTTCCCCTTGAATGCTCATAAAAAGGGAAAATATCATCCCGATACTTGTAAAACGAGCTTCTGCTTATGTTTACCGCTTCCGTTGCTTCCTGTACAGTCATAACCCGTTCGGAATCGATAAGCCTTTTTGCTTCGACAACCTTTAAGAGAACCTCAGGAAGCGCTTTCTTTTTTACAATGTAATACTCCTCGTCCCTCACGTCTTCACTCCTCTCTACAACTTCATTACGTTCGAATGTATGTATCACATGTACAATTGTCTTTCTAAGAAGGAAATCTTATCATATATTTATTCATAATGCAATACCAAGTTCACGTCCGGCTGCCAAAATCGGCAACTTTGTGACTTATGCTTTATTAAAACTTATAAATAATAATTTTATTGTATAAAATCATGAACAAAACGGGTATGTGATGGATTAACGGGTTATAAATAAAAATATCATCAGAGGATTGCTTCCCCTGATGATACGAATACCTCTTATCAGATTTGGAATAAGTTTATCACAGAATTTATTTTTTTGGCCGCAGGGCTGCCAGTTCATCATCGGTTAACAACGAACCGCCGTCCAGTATCAGTATAAGCCGGCCTTCGCCCATGTTGGCAATGGATTTGATGTATGAGTTTCCGCCGTTTTTAGCCACCTTCGGAACATCATGAATGTCTTTGTCTTCAACATCAACAATTCCCGTCATGCGGTCAATCTCAACCGCAATATTAATGCCTTTTGAATTGACTATGAGAAACCTGGTGTCCTTATCGGGATTTCTGTCCTCAAAACCCATTCTTTTTCGGAGACTGTAAACCGGGATTTCATCCCCCCGCAGGTCGGTCTTGCCCTTTACATTTTCAGGCGCATTCTCCATTTTCTTTATGGCAAGGCCCTTTTCAATCGTACTTACCTCGATAACGTCCATTCCGTACTCTTCATCATTAATCGTAAATACAGCGTACTTTGAACTCATAGGCTACCTCCCACTGCCCTTAAGACTTCTTCTGTGCTTCCCATTTCAAATATGCATTTATGAAAGGATCTATATCTCCGTCAAGAACACCCTGCGCATTGCCTACTTCCTCGTTGGTCCTGTGGTCCTTTACCAATGTATAAGGCTGCAGCACATATGAACGGATCTGGTTTCCCCATCCGATTTCCTTTACTTCGCCCCGGATCTCCGATATCTTTTCCTGGTTCTCCTGCTGCTTAAGAAGGTACAGCTTCGTTTTGAGGATCTTCATGGCCCTATCCTTATTCTGAAGCTGTGACCTTTCATTCTGGCATTGGACGACAATACCGGTAGGCAGATGGGTTATCCTGACTGCGGACGAGGTTTTATTAACATGCTGTCCCCCGGCTCCGCTGGAACGGTAAGTGTCTATTCTTAAATCCTTTTCATCTATGTCTATCTGGGTTTCAATATCATCCTCAATATCCGGCATGACATCGCAGGATACGAAGGAGGTTTGGCGCTTGCCTGCCGCATTAAACGGTGAAATCCTTACCAGGCGGTGAACACCATGTTCGGATTTTAAGTAACCATAGGCATTTTCCCCGTTAACCTGCAGCGTAACCGACTTGAATCCCGCCTCGTCGCCCTCCAGGTAATCAAGGATTTGCGTGGAAAAACCCCTTTTATCGGCCCACCTTTGATACATCCTAAGAAGCATGCTTGCCCAATCGCAGCTTTCCGTTCCGCCCGCCCCGGCATGGAGCGTCAGAATAGCATTGTACTTGTCATACTTTCCCGACAATAATGTCTTAAGCTTCAAATCCTCCAGGTCCTTTATGAATTTCTCCAGGGATTCCTCTATTTCAGGCAGGATTGATTCGTCGTTCTCCTCGTAACCTATCTGGATAAGCGTGGCTACATCTTCATATTCCGTTTTCAGTCTGGTATATTCCTCGACAACATCCTTAAGCTTGGTGAGCTCCTTCATCATCATCTGGGCTCTGCCCGCATCATCCCAAAAGCCGGGTTCTTCCATGGTTTTGCTTATTTCCTCGATGCGCAGCTTCTTTGACGCAAGGTCAAAGTGAATCCCCCACTTCAATCAGCGGTTTTTCATAGGATTCCAATGTATATTTAAATTGGTCCAGCTCAACCACCATATCACCTCTTTCATCAATTATGCGTTTTTTCCGCAGCAATGCTTGTATTTCCTTCCGCTTCCGCAAGGGCAAGGGTCATTGGGCTGAATCTTCTTGCCCTGACGTCTTACCGGCACATTAGCAAGAGTGTCATCCCTGTTCGTTCCGGTGACCTTGGCCACCTGTTCTCTTTCAACCTTCTGCTCAACCTTGACATGCATCAGGGCCCTTACGGTCTCTTCCTGAATGGCGTCAATCATGGCTTCAAACATTTCAAATCCCTGGAACTTGTATTCCACAATGGGCTGGCGGTTGCCGTATGCCTGAAGACCGATGCCCTGGCGCAGCTGGTCCATATCATCTATATGATCCATCCACTTCCTGTCAATGGACCTTAAAAGAATGACACGCTCGATTTCCCTCAAGTGCTCGGGATCAGGGAATTCCGCTTCTTTTTCCTCATAAAGCTTGACGGCTTTTTCCTTAAGCATCTGGATCAAGTCGTTCTTCTTCATATGCTTCATCTGATCAGGCTTAAGCGTAACCGGTTCTATGGGTATTATGGGAAGCAGGATGCTGTTAAGCTCGTTTAAGTCCCATTCGCTTGCGGGCTGGTCCTCACTGATGCACGAGTTGACGCAGTTTTCCACCGTATCGGTTATCATACGGAATATAGTATCCCGCATGTTTTCTCCGTTTAAGACCTTTCTTCTTTCCGCATATATTACTTCCCTCTGCTCGTTGTTGACCTGGTCATACTCCAGCAGGCTTTTTCTTATTGCAAAGTTGTTGCTCTCTATTCTCTTTTGCGCCTTTTCAATTGCATTTGAAAGCATCTTGTGTTCTATCTGCTCACCCTCGGCTATACCCAGGGAGTTGAAGATATTCATAAGTCTTTCGGAACCGAACAGGCGCATCAGGTCGTCTTCCAGCGAAATGAAAAACCTGGTTTCACCTGGATCTCCCTGTCTTCCCGCACGTCCGCGAAGCTGATTGTCAATACGCCTTGCTTCATGGCGTTCCGTACCGATAACCTTTAAGCCGCCCACTTCGGCAACACCCTCGCCAAGCTTGATATCGGTACCGCGGCCCGCCATGTTTGTAGCTATTGTAACCGCTCCGAGCTTTCCTGCTTCAGCGATTATCTGCGCCTCCATCTCGTGGAACTTTGCATTAAGTACATTATGAGGTATGTTCTTTTTCTTTAAGAGATTACTTATTTCCTCGGAAGCTTCTATGGTTATGGTACCAACAAGCACCGGCTGGCCTTTTTTGTGGGCTTCTTCTATTTCCCTGATTATTGCCTGCAGCTTTTCCTTTTTTGTTTTATATACTGCATCTTCCCTGTCAATACGGATTACGGGAACATTAGTAGGAACCTCGATAACATCCATTCCGTAGATTTCCCTGAATTCCTGTTCTTCCGTAAGGGCCGTACCGGTCATGCCGCATTTTTTCTTATACTTGTTGAAGAAGTTCTGGAATGTAATAGTTGCGAGGGTTTTGCTCTCCCTCTTGACCTTGACATGCTCCTTGGCCTCGATTGCCTGATGAAGGCCGTCGCTGTAGCGTCTCCCCGGCATTATGCGTCCGGTAAACTCGTCCACAATCAGGACTTCGTTATCCTTGACCACATAGTCCTTATCCCTGTGCATTAAATGATGAGCCTTAAGGGCGAGAATTATGTTATGCTGGATTTCAATGTTCTCCGGATCCGCAAGGTTTTCAATATTGAAAAACTTCTCGACCTTCTTGACACCCTCGGCGGTCAGGTGGACATTCCTTTCCTTCTCATTAACAATAAAATCACCCTCTTCAACTATCTCCTCCTTCATTATGGCAGCCATCTTAGTCAGCTCACCGCTTGCCTTACCCTTGACCAGCTGTCTTGCAAGAATGTCGCAGGCACGGTAAAGCTCGGTGGATTTCCCGCTGCTGCCGGATATGATAAGAGGAGTTCTGGCCTCATCGATAAGCACTGAGTCCACCTCGTCGATGATGGCGTAGTGAAGACTTCTCTGAACGAGCTGTTCCTTGTATATTACCATGTTGTCCCTAAGGTAATCGAAACCGAATTCATTATTGGTTCCATAGGTAATATCGCAGGCATATGCTTCCCGTCTTTCATCCCTGTCCATGCTGTTTAGTATAACGCCTACCTTTAATCCCAGGAACTCATAAATCTGTCCCATCCATTCCGCGTCACGCTTCGCCAGGTAGTCGTTGACGGTTACCACGTGTACCCCTTCTCCTTCAAGGGCGTTCAAATACGCGGGCAGGGTTGCCACCAGCGTCTTACCTTCACCTGTTTTCATCTCCGCAATACGGCCTTGATGGAGAATAATACCGCCGATAAGCTGAACTCTGAAATGCCTTTGCTTAAGAGTCCTTTTAGCGGCTTCACGTACGGTGGCATATGCTTCTATTAACAAATCATCCAGTGTTTCTCCGTTCTTCAGTCTGTTTTTAAATTCTATGGTTTTAGCCCGAAGCTCTGCATCGGTCAGCTTCTCGAACTCAGGCTCCAATGCTTCAATGCGGTCAACTATAGGTATTAAGCGTTTTATTTCCCGCTCACTGTGGGTTCCAAAAATCTTTTCAAAAAGTCCCATTTATATTTCACTCCTGTATCCATGCATAGCTTGGCAATTATTCACTTAATATTGTAACATTACAGGTATGGTTATTCAACCTTTTTATTTTATGCGGACCGGCACCAACAACGGCAATAAAAGACCGGCTCTTATATACCGGAGCCGGTCCGTTCTGACAACCGTTAATGCTTAATTAATCACCTGACTGGGTTTGTCCGTTCTTAATACTCAGGCTCGATCAGTCCGTAGGTGTTTCCTTTTCTCTTGTATACTACATTAACCTCATCGGTAGCGGCGTTCCTGAATACATAGAAATTATGTCCCAGAAGCTCCATCTGCACACAGGCTTCCTCGGCATCCATGGGCTTGATGGCAAACCGCTTGGTCTTAACAATCTTGATCCCGTCGTCTTCAACATAATCGTCCTCTATGAATGATTTATTGAAATTAGCAGAAGCTTGTTTATGATTTGTCAGCTTGTTCTTGTACTTTCTTAACTGGCGCTCAATAATCTCCTCAACCAGGTCGATCGAAACATACATGTCATTGCTTGTCTCTTCTGCACGGATAATACTTCCTTTTACCGGAATGGTCACCTCGATTTTCTGTCTTTCCTTCTCAACACTAAAAGTTACATGAACTTCAGTATCAGGAGTGAAATAACGTTCCAGTTTACCTATCTTCTCATATACTGCGGTTTTCAAGCTATCCGTCACATCGATATTCTTCCCGCTGATTATATAACGCATAACATCAACTCCTTTACCTATATTAGCATACGATAGGTGCCTAGATAGATTATAGCATAGCGGCAGATAGGTTACAAGCACTTTAGAAGTTTGTTCCAATATGCCTTTATTTTTTTCAACAATTTTCGTTAAATTTTTGTTAATCAGCTACATATTGGCATGTTTTCCGACAATTGCGCTAATAGGCATTTTCTGTATATTTGTGGGTATAATCGGTCGATTTATCAGAAGTAACAAAACGGATTTTCGTACTTGACACGTTTTTCATTATGCGACAAGAGTAGTTAATAAATGTGGATAATGTGGATAAATTCGTGTATAACTTCTTTCCATATAAAAGTTGGTCTTTTTTGATGTGGATAACTTTTTTAGGGCTTTATTGCGTCAAAGTTAAAATATCCTATTTATGGAAACCAGGCATATGTTTTTGTGCAAGATTACTATATTCGGCTTTGTCAATAGTTCATTCTCATATTTTTTTGATCAAAAATACATATGAAAATTTCTTAAATTAAAATAATTTTCAAAATTTTATGAAAGCTTGTTTACTTAACCGCTATAAAACATCTTAATCCCATTAAATCAGATATAAATTCCCGCATGTTTTTGTGGAAATTTTGATAAATAAAAATTAAGAGACTGTCATCCGAACAACGGTGACAGTCCCACATATGATAACAACGGCTAATTGCTTAGTTGGAGGCTTTTTTCATAATTATCCACTTTGCTTGCAAGAAACGGCGCCAGTCCGACAAACTCGGCTCCGTAATCCTTTTTATTCTGTCCGGATTCGGCGGACCTTACAATTTTTATAACCACCCTGAAGAAGTCGCCGTTATCAAACTGAATGGTTCCCCTGAAATAATACCCCACCGGCAAATCGGCTTCACTGATAAAACCTATACCGCTTTTTGATATGTTATATACCAGGATTGATGCTCCAATGTTTTTGACAACAACATTGTCCTGCTTGAATAATTCATCGATTTCCAATTTAAGCTCGATCGGAAGCCTCTTATACCTTCTTCTTTCTACGCCATTTACGTAACTCACGGCCCTACCCCTTCAAACATTATTATCCGAAACCTAATCAATTACTCTTCTTATGCAGTAAACCTTGCGGTAGTTGTACTTCGATATGATTATACCCTGTTTTGAACTTGCTGCATGCACAATCTTGTCATCGCCTATATATAATGCAACATGGTTGACAACACCTTTGTTGTCCGTATAGAATATCAAGTCGCCTGGCTGACGTTCACTTATGTCGACCTTCCGGCCGGCAGACTTGGCCTGATCTCTCGACACTCTTGGTATGTTGTATCCGAACTGCTTGTATATGGTGTATACAAAGCCTGAGCAGTCGGCACCCTTTGTCAGGCTGGTGCCTCCCCAAACATATCGGTTGCCTACAAATTTCTGTGCGTAATTGGCTATCTCTATGCCCAAAGCGCTGCCCGAGCTTCCTCCGCCGCCCGATGTGCTTGTACTGCTTTGCTTTTTCTCCTCGGCGGCTTTACGCTCCTCTTCCTTCCTTCTTTCCTCCTCAAGCCGCTTTCTTTCCTGTTCTTCGGCAAGGCGCTGGAGCCTTTCCGCTTCCGCTCTTTCCGCTTCCTGCTGCTGCCTGATAAGCCTTTGCTCTTCTTCTATGGAGATTGCCTTCTTAAATATGACTTCTATATCTATATAATCCTTATGTACAAAACCGGTGAAGTCACGACCCCGGTCGTCAGTGCTTATAAGGATCTCCGCCCATTCTTCATATTCCTTTATAACCGGGAAACGCTCTCCCAAAGGAATTAATTCCAACGTTCTCGATTCGGTGCTCGGCTGTTCACGGACACGCAGTGTCTGCGTCCGGGCAACGGTCGCGTATTTCTCGGCATACTTGTCAACTAGCTTTTCAGCCTCCTTGCCAGTTGCAAGATAATTCGAAGCTATATATCCTTCCACATCACCGGATACGATTCTTACCCAGTCGCCCTCCAGCCATTCCAGAATATCGGCCGCGCAGCCATTGTACAGCTTTCCGACTATTTCGCTTTCCGTCGAAGGCTCTTTTCTGATATTTACATAGTTGGTTGCTATGGAAACGCCCAGGTTGGAATAAGGTGAATAAATCTCCGCTTTATATAACTCGGTGACTTTTTCACATAAACTGTCGTCGCCGCATGTATATATATCATTAAGGGTTTTTGAAATCCCGGCCACACCAACCTCAGCCCATGCCATTTGCCCCGCATAAGCCTTATCCTTTGAAGCTGATAAAAACACCAAGGCCGTCGCTGCAAATACTGCAGCTTTTATAGCCTGATATTTCTTCATCTTATTCCCCCCAGGTATCGCAGGCAAAGCTGCCTTTGTCTGATGCAAGTTAGTACGCTATGGTGAAATTGTTACAAAATTATTACATCTTTGATGGTAATTATAACAAATTGCATATCGAATGTCAATAAATTCTTATAGGGGAAGTATCGAAAAATAGCTAAAAAACGTGCTTTTAATACTTTCTGTCCGCTTGGTTAATAATTTATACCGCTTAAATGTTATTTAAATACTTTTCTACTGCTGTAATTGCATTTGCGCCGTCGGCAACTGCCGTAACAATCTGCCTTAGTTCCTTGGTTCTTATATCACCGGCGGCAAATACTCCCGGTATATTTGTTTCACAGTTCTCACCGGCAATAATATATCCGTTTGCGTCCGTAGCCACGATATCCTTGAATACCTGGGAGTTCGGAATGTAACCTACCGCTATGAATATGCCGTCAACACCAAGGACCGAGGCTTCACCGGTTTTTACATTTTTTATATTCAGGGATTCTACCGTTTCGGTGCCGTTGATGCTTTCTACAACGCTGTCCCACAACACTTCAACATTTTCTATGGCAAGCAGCTTGTTGGCGCTGCTCTTAATCGCCCTAAATTCGTTTCTCCTGTGAATGACATATACCTTTTTGCACAGCCTGGAAAGGAAAATGGCATCCTCAACGGCAACATCCCCGCCACCCACTACGGCAACCGTCTTATTCTTAAAAAATGCGCCGTCACAGGTTGCGCAGTAAGAGAGCCCAAGCCCAGCGAATTTATCCTCACCGGGTACGTTGAGATGCCTCGGTCTTCCTCCCGATGCAATTACAACCGTTTTCGTCCTGTACTCGGTGCCGTCATTCAGAATAATTACTTTTATGCCGTCCTCCAGCTTAAAGTCCACAACCTCACCTGTTACAAATGCAGTATTTAATTTATCGCAATGCTCCCTTAACCTGGCGCTTAAGTCATATCCGCTTATTCCGGGAAGCCCGGGATAATTGTCTATTTCATAGGTATTGATAATCTGCCCGCCGCTGAAACCGGCCTTTTCTATCACAACACATGAAAGCTCCGCCCTCTTGGCATATATAGCCGCTGACAGCCCCGCGGGGCCGGAACCGATTATAATTACATCATAAACCATAAAAATCCTCCGTCCTGTATTTCTTCTGCAAACAAGCTAATTATACCAAATCAGCATAATAAATGCCAGTGATTTAGTCACGATGGGTCATAATTAATATGGGCAAAAAGACCAAAAATAATAATCTTTGCTGGAATTTATAAAAGCCTTGTGTTATGTTATAATGTAAAGCAATCATATGATTCGGAGAGGTCCGGTTATGTACACTTTTGACAGCAGAATACGATATACCGAAATAAACCATAATAAAGGTATTATGGATCCGTCATCGATTTTAAATTACTTCCAGGACTGCAGCACATTTCAATCCGAGGATATGAACCTGGGATTTTCAAAGCCGGATAGCTGCAGGCGGGCATGGCTGCTGGTCAGCTGGAACCTTCAGATTATAAGGCAGGTGTCCTTAGGTGAATGTGTCACGGTTGGAACCTGGCCATACGGATTTAAAGGCTTTTACGGATACCGGAACTTCATAATGAAGGACTCAAACGGACAGGTCACCTCCGTTGCCGATTCGATATGGGTTTTTATGGACATGGAAACAGGATACCCCGCAAAGATTCCCGGGGACGGTTTCGGTTACAAGCTTGAACCGCCATATCCCATGGATCACAAAAGCAGAAAAATAGCAATACCGGACAAGCTTGAGGATCTTCCTCCGTTTCCGGTTGCAAAAAGGAACATCGATTCATACAGGCATGTAAACAACGTCCAGTACGTAAAAATGGCAGAAGAATACCTGCCCGACGATTATATGGTGACAAATCTGCGCGTGGAGTATAAAACACAAGCTGTTTTCGGAGATATTATTTACCCGGGATTATCACAGTCGGATGGCAAATACATTGTCGTCTTAAGCGGCGCTGATAAAGCTCCGTATGCCATAGTGGAATTTACAGGCCATAGAAGGGATAAACATGATTGAATTAGGAAAATACCAGGTACTTGAAGTATGTCAAATGACCGCAAACGGTATATATCTTTGCGAGCCGGACACAAAAGGCATAAGGAAGGTTCTTCTTCCCACAAGGGAGGTCCCGCCGCAGGTTAAACTTAAGGACAAGATCAGGGTCTTTATCTATAAGGATTCCGAGGACAGGGAGATTGCCACAACCGCGGATGTTCCCTTGACCGTTGGCGATACCGCCGTCCTTAAGGTGAAACAGGTCACCAGGATAGGTGCTTTTCTTGATTGGGGCCTTTCCAAGGATCTGCTGCTGCCATACAAGGAGCAGACCATCAAGGTCAAGGAGGGGGACAATGTCCTGGCAGCCCTGTATATAGACAAAAGCGACCGCCTGTGCGCCACCATGAAGGTATACGATTATCTTAAGACCGGTTCCGGCTACAGGACCGGTGATTCAGTATCCGGTTTTGTCTACGATATTATCGATGCTTTCGGAGCCTTTGTCGCGGTAGATAATGTTTACTCGGCACTAATACCGAATAATGAGCTTTTTATCCCGCTCAAGTACGGTGATGTGGTTGAAGCAAGGGTCTCCCATATCAGGGAAGACAACAAGCTTACCTTAAGCCTGCGGGATAAATCCTATAAGCAAATGGATACCGATGCACAGCTTATATTGAATTGCCTGAAGGAGGAAGGCGGATTTCTTCCCTATCATGACAAATCCGATGCCAAGGATATAAAAAACAGGTTCCGCATGAGCAAGAACGCGTTCAAAAGAGCTGTCGGAAGATTATATAAAAACGGATACATCATCATAGAGGATGACGGTATCCGTTTGCAAAACAATAAATAACTGCCGCAAATTACTTGTCATTATTTCTGTCCGGATCCAAAAAGCGCATCTTGGCATTTTCCCTGTAGTCCTTGGATCTGTTGACAACCGGCCTCTGGCTGGGATATAGCTCCTGCAGCTTTCTTGCAAGCTTATCCTTGCATGCCTTGCAGTACCTTCCGGTTTTTATCAGCGCCCCGCAAAGCTCACAGTCAATTCCGATCATGGAATCCTCGGCAAAGGCCAGTCTTTCCTCGCGGATCCACTGCTTGATAAGTGCCACGCTGATGTTGAATTCCTCCGATACTTCCTGGATTCCTACCCGCGGATGGTCATATATATATTCTTTAACTTTTTCAAATATATCTTCCAATTTTCTCTTACAGGCTGGACATAATGGCGGTCCCGAGATGTAATTAAACAGCTTTCCACATTCTTTGCAATTTCTTACATCCATTTTTTCTCCTCCTGTTCACGCTCTTCCATGTTTTAGCTCATCCGGGTTTTCCGGCCTCATTTCAGAACCCGGCAAATCAACGGCGTAATTGCACCTAGAAGCCTTTTCCGATACAAAGTGTTATAAAATAAACATGCTTTACGCCATGTTTTAATAAGACATTCGTACAAGCTTCAATAGTGCTTCCGGTTGTATAAATATCATCCACCAGCAGTACCTTTGCAGGCATTGACAGGCCGCATCCGGCCTTTTTATTAACCATGAAGGCTTCCTGCAGGTTTTTCAGCCGCTCCTTGTCGCTTAACTGCTTCTGCGGCAGTGTCTTTTTGCTTCTTACCAGAAAATCCGGCATAACGGGTATGCCAAGCCTCTTCCCTATTCCATTTGCAAGAATTTCAGCCTGGTTATATCCTCTTTCCCTGTATTTGCTTTTATGCACCGGTACAGGTACAACGGCATCCGGAGCCATCTTTGCAATCGCGTTACCGAAATGCTTTACCAGCATCTCAACGTAATAATCAGCATATTCCTTCTTGTGGCGGTACTTGAAATCGGATACGGAGCTCTTCATGACGGAGTCATATATCCATAAGGAATATCCGTATTCAAAGTGGTATTCCTTTCGCTCACAGTCGCTGCAGTATTCAATTTGATCCTGTTCAAGCGGTTTGCTGCATTTCTTGCAGCGCGGCTCATGGATTACCTGCAGCCTGCTTTCACACGGAACACAGATTTTTCTTCCCTTGGGTATTACTATTTCCTTGCAAACCGGGCATCTTGCCGGATATATCAAATCCAATACGACTTGCAGCAATGCGTGCTCCTTACTTTAAGCCGGGATAAGCGCCTTTGTCGACCAGTTCCTTGATGGCATTGACAACGGATGCTTTATCCTCCTTATAGGTAACGCCGAACCAGCGGTCCGTCGTTGCCAGTACCTTGACCTTCGCTTTCTTGTCATGTACCAGTTTACCCACTACATCGGGAAGAAGATACTCTTTCTTTACATCATCGGGTGAAATGCCTGCGAGGAACTCATTGAAGCCCTTCTCCAACTCCTTAAACAGGCTTGGCTTGAATCCCCACATGTTCATGGACACCACGCTGTCGAGGGCAATCCTTATATCCTCCCCGTTCCTGCCCTGAGCCTTTGCATGGTCATTTTCCCTGACAATCCCCGAGGTTTCTACTATATCAACAAGAAAGCCGTCACTATCGGTCCTGCAGACACCGCGGGTTACCGCGCCGTTTTCGCTTAACGTATTTCCCAGTATAAATCCTGCCATGCAGTACATATCCGGTTCATGCCTGCTTGAATTTATATAATCATATATCAGGCGGTATGCTTCCTTGCCGTAATAATCGTCGGCATTTATAACTATGAAGGGTTCGTCTACAACATCCTTGCAGCACAGTATGGCATGTCCCGTGCCCCAAGGTTTGGTACGGTCCGGCCGGGGCTTATAGCCGTCAGGCAAGGCATCCAGTTCCTGGAATACATATTCGACCTTTACCCTTTTCTCCATGCGGTTTCCAATGATTTCCCTGAAATCCTCTTCAATGTCCCTGCGTATTATAAATACCACCTTGTTGAAGCCCGCCTGCATGGCATCATATACGGAATAATCCATGATAATCTCGCCGTTTGGTCCAACAGCTTCCAGCTGCTTGATCCCTCCGTACCTGCTGCCCATTCCGGCAGCCATGACAACCAATGTAGTATAAGACAATGTTAAGACCTCCATTATGATAACTTCTATTTTAAAGTTATTATAACCCATTTGCTGGAATAATGCACTAGCTAATTTAAACAACCATTTCCTTTATTTGCTCACTAAGCCTTGAATAGCGCTTTTGCTCGCTTTCATTGTCTATTATGTATTTAACCATCTTGTCGCTTCCGACAATTACAACACAGTTTTTGGCTCTTGTTACGGCAGTATAAAGAAGGTTTCGGTTAAAGAGCAGCCTCGGTCCGTCCAGTATGGGTATAACCACCGCCGGGTATTCGCTTCCCTGCGACTTGTGTACGGTAACCGCATATGCCAGCTCCAGTTCGTCCAGCTGGCTGAAGCTATAATTCACCAGCCTGTTGTCGTCAAACTCCACGGTCATGTACTCCGCAAACGGATTGATTTCACGGATAATACCCGCATCCCCGTTAAAAACGCCCGTACCGGTCTGAACGGTTATGCCGAATATGCTTTTTATCTCCCATGTCAGCTGGTAGTTGTTTTTGATTTGCATAACCTTGTCGCCCTCACGGAAAACCATATCATGGTATTCCTTTTCCTTTTTGTCCGGGGCCGGCGGATTTAACGCCTCCTGAAGCGCTTTATTCAGCTTTTCAACCCCCAGTTCCCCTTTTCTCATCGGCGTAAGAACCTGTATGTCAAACGGGGTGGCGTTGACATACTTGGGCAGCTTGTTTTTGACCAGGTTGATTATAACAGCGGATATGACATTTGCCTCGTTCCTTCTCAGCATGAAAAAATCCTTGCTCTTGTTGTCGAGATTAATTTGCTCGCCGGCGTTGATTTTATGGGCGTTTACAATTATATCGCTTCCCTCTTCCTGGCGGAATATTTTCGTCAGCTTCACAACATTAAAGCAGTGGGAATTAATGATATCCTTAAGGACATTTCCGGGTCCGACACTTGGCAGCTGGTTCACATCCCCTACAAGTATCAGCCTGGTTCCGACGGGCACGGCCTTCAGTAAAGCGTTCATAAGACCTATATCCACCATGGACATTTCATCTATGATAAGCACATCCGTTTCCAGCGGGTTGGTCTCATTCCTCTGGAACGTATAATTGTCCCCATCTCCCTGGGTCAGCTTGCTTAATTCGAGCATCCTGTGAATGGTCCTGGCTTCATATCCGGTGGCCTCACTCATCCTCTTTGCTGCCCTCCCGGTAGGCGCGGCCAGCAGGATGCTCAGCCCTTCCATTTCAAAGAACTTTATTATTGCATTTATTAGGGTGGTTTTGCCCGTACCCGGTCCGCCCGTGATAATAAGCAGACCGTTATATACCGCTTCTTTAAAGGCAATTCTTTGCTGCTCATCCAGCACCGTTTTCGTCATGTCCTCTATTCGGGCAAGCTTTTTGTTTAGCTCCTCGCTGTTGTAATAGTATTTTATATTAAGCTCATGAAGCATTCTTGCGATGTTAAGCTCCATATAATAAAACACGGCGCTGTAAATTACCCTTTCCTGCCCGGTCTCAACCACAATTATTTTCTTTTCAAGACTCAGGTTCGTAACCTGCTTGCGTACCTGATCCTCCTCGCATAAAAGCAGGTCCCCGGCCCTTTGCATCAGCTCAGGCTCAGGCAGGTATACATGCCCCTCCGCGGAGGCCTGCATGAGTATATACAATATACCAGCCTTAATCCTGTAATCGGAATTCGGTTCAATGCCCACCCTACTTGCTATTTCGTCGGCAGTCCTGAAACCCACACCGGTAATATCCTCCGCAAGACGGTAAGGATTTTCCCTTATGATGTCATACATCCGTTGACCGTACTCCTGGTATATCTTTGCCGCCAGATTCCCTGTAATGTTGTATTTTTGAAGGAACATCATGGCATTCCGCATATCCCTTTTTTCTTCAAACTGTCGGTAGATTTCAATTGCCATGCGCTCGCTGATTCCCTTTACCTCGGCAAGCCTGCCTGGCTCCTCCATGATTATCCTGAATGTGCTGTCACCGAATTTCTGCACAATTCTGGCTGCCAATGCCTTTCCGATACCCTTGATGGCTCCAGAGCTTAGGTACTGCTCAATCGAAAACGCATCCTCAGGCTCCAGTACTTCATAGCTTTCCAGCAAAAATTGCTCCCCATAAACGGGGTGCTGCGTAAATTCACCCATGGCCTGGATGTGTTCACCTTCATTCAGCACGGCAACATATCCGACACAGGTAATCTCTTCCCCTTCATGTGCGAGGCTGAATACCGTGTATCCGTTCTCGTCATTCCTGTATACAATTTTCTCAACATAGCCCTTTACCGTCTCCGCCATGCGCCAACCTCCGGCTTGCAGCCAATAAAAAGTGTATATAAAACAATAATGACGATTTCAGGCACCAGCTGCAAATATATCCTGGGAATGGTGCCCGGTACCGTCATCATTTAATGAGAATGACATTGCTTATGTCTTATGTATTAAACCCGTTTCTTTTTAATGACTCGTACAGCATTTGCGCAATTCCGAGCCCTTGGTTTTCAGCTGCACTTTTCGCGTATTCCTGATAAAGCATGTCACCGAAGTAATCCAGGTACGGATTCTCCTTTTCCTCTTCATCGTATGGGATGGTTTTTTCCATCCCCTTCATAACCTGCTCCAGCAAATATGCTTCAAAGCTCTTGCATGCCTCCATAAGCTCTTCATCTGTGGCAGGCTTGTTCTTTAATCTTTCTTCCAGGTCACTCAGCTTTGAGTTGCCCGCCGCCAAGGTCCCCTTCATCATATGGAGGGAGTTTGAATCAATATTCATGCTCATGGCGGTCTCTCCCCTTTCTTATTAATAAGGATACAGGCTATTATCTTAAATTATTTGCTTGCTGAAGCATCTGGTCAACCGCGGTGATTATCTTGGAATTCATCTCATATGCTCTCTGGGCTACTATAAGATTTACTATTTCATCTATGGCCTGTACATTCGAGCCTTCCAGGTAACCCTGCCTGATCTTGCTTCTTTCCAACGAAAAATCGTCATATTCCAGTCTTGGCGCTCCCGATGCCTCGGTCTCCTTGAGGATGCTTCCCGATTCCTTCTTAAGTCCGCCCGGATTGTTAAACTGCACCAAGGCTATGGTAATTCCCATCGGAAATGCCGCATTGTCCTCATCCGAATAATAAAACTCGCCAAACTCATTTATTGTTATCTTTGACGGATTATATGCTTCATCAATTACAATGGGCGATCCTGTTATATCCAGCAGCGGGTTGCCGTTCGAATCCGCTATCGTAAACCCGTCGGGACCGTTGGCAAGCCCAAAGGAACCGTTTCTGGTATAACCCAGGCTTCCATCCGGCATCCTGACCATAAAGAAGCCTTTTCCTTCTATTGCAAAATCAAAATCGTTTTCCGTCTGTATCAATGTACCCTGTGTATAATGGGTGGTAATCGCCGAATTCCTTACTCCAAGGCCAACCTGTATTCCGGCAGGCTTAGGGTCCCCGTTGTTATCATATGATTGTTCCTGAAGAGTCTGGTAGAGTAAGGTCTTGAATTCCGCCGTCTCCTTCTTGTAACCTGTGGTATTGATATTCGCCAGGTTGTTGGAAATGACATCAACATTGGTTTGCTGGGTTATCATGCCGGACGCTGCCGTCCACAAGGATCTCATCATAACATTTACCTCCTAAGTAATAACGCCTATCACACTTTGCCTACAGAATTTGCAGCCAAATCAAGGGTCTGATCGATTGACTGTATTACCTTTTGGTTTGCCTCATAAGCCCTGGTAACGGCAATCATTTCAACCATCTCGGATACCACATTTACATTGGACTGCTCCGTATAGCCCTGAGCCACGGTTGCGGAGGCGGGTATAGTTACCGCTCCTTCCAAGGCCTCAAACATCGTATCACCTGCTCTTTTCAGGTAGTTATAATCCTCAAAATCAGTGATAAGCAGGGTATCTACATAGTTTCCGTCCGCATATATGCCTCCGGTTGCATCAATAACAACATCCGCAGCATCGACGGGAACTATGATTTCTCCGCTTTCACCCAACAGGTGGTTTCCGTCCGAATCAACGATATGACCATCCTTTGTCATTGTAAAGGTACCATTCCTTGTATATTTAATATCGGCATTTCCGTCCCTGTCCGTAACCGACACGGCAAAAAATCCCTTGCCCTCCAGGGCAAGATGATAAGTATTACCGGTATTCCTTAATGAGCCCTGGGTAAAGTTCGTGTATGCCTCCCCAAGCTTGACACCCAGACTCATCCTGCCGACGGGCCTGTCCACAAAGGATTCCGAATTGTCGCGGACCTTAATGGTCAGCACCTCGTCAAATGCCTGATTTGTCACATTCTCTTCCTTGTAGCCTACTGTTGAGGCATTCGCCAGATTGTTGGCTATGATGTCAAGCCTTTTCTGCTCATTAGCCATTCCGGTATATGCCGTATAGAGACCTCTTACCAATCCTACCAGCTCCTTTATATTATGGACCTAATCTCTTCTTCCGCTTAAAAACTCAACAAACTTGCCTGTTCCTATGGCAACGGCCGTCATGGGATCTTCCGCCGTCATGGTTGTTATTCCCGTCTTCTCCTGTATGAGCTGTTCAAGTCCGTAAAGCAGGCAGCCTCCGCCTGTCAGCACGATGCCCCTGTCCGCTATGTCTGCGGCAAGCTCGGGCGGGGTCTTTTCCAGTACGGAATGTACAGCCTCAACTATCTGGGCAGTGGTTTCCCTTAAAGCCTCTTCGGTCTCTTCTGAAGTCACCGTAATAGTCTTTGGCAGTCCGGTTACAAGATTCCTTCCCCTGACCTCCATGGACACGGATTCAGGCCTGCGGTATGCGGAGCCTATCCTGATCTTGATTTCTTCCGCCGTCCTTTCACCGATCAGAAGATTATGTTTCTTTCTCATATATCTTGCTATTGCGTCGTCAAAATCATCGCCGGCAATCTTAACGGAAGTGCTTACAACAGTGCCCCCCAGGGATATAACAGCTATATCCGTTGTACCTCCGCCGACATCAACGATCATGTTGCCGCACGGTCTTGAAATGTCGATACCGGCACCGATGGCTGCCGCTATGGGCTCCTCAATAATGGCAACTTCCCTGGCACCGGCCTGGTATGTGGCGTCTTCAACGGCTTTCTTCTCAACTTCCGTTACACCGCTGGGAACACATACGCTGATTCTAGGCTTTCTGAATCTTTGCTTGCCGACCGCCTTCTGAATGAAATACTTTAGCATTTTCTCGGTAACGGTATAATCCGAGATGACTCCCTGTCTAAGGGGTCTTACCGCAACAATATTGCCGGGGGTTCTGCCAAGCATCAGCCTGGCCTCCTCGCCAATGGCCTTGATCTTGTTGGTATCCCTGTCAAAAGCCACAACCGATGGCTCCTTAAGTACAACGCCCTTTCCTTTTATATAAACCAAAACACTCGCTGTCCCCAAATCAATTCCGATATCGGTGCTCATCATAATGAAACTCCTTTCCTTCGCTGCAGATAACAATTCTATCTTTTATGAAGCTATTATTATCCTGGTAAATATTTTTATGCCTTTTATATTTTTTTCCATATTTGGCCATATTAAACATACCATAAATATTATATCTTATTTTCCTTCTTAATCAAAGTGATTTTTTACAAGATGGCATCAATTGCCTGGTATAAAAGTATTATTTTATATATTTATCGAACATTTTGACTGTTGGTTTTAGCAATATAATTACTGAATAAAAACTCCCGGCTAATTAGAGAATTATGCCGGGAGCTTATTGCATTTATGATATATATGTTGAATTATTCGATGATGGAAACAACCTTGCCTGATCCTACAGTTCTTCCGCCTTCACGAATAGCAAAACCTAAGCCTTGCTCCATGGCGATAGGATAAATCAGTTCAACAGTCATCTCGATGTTGTCACCAGGCATGCACATCTCGACACCTTCAGGAAGATTGATAACTCCGGTAACGTCGGTTGTTCTGAAATAGAACTGAGGTCTGTAGTTGTTGAAGAAAGGAGTATGACGTCCGCCTTCTTCCTTGGTCAATACGTAAACCTGAGCTGTGAACTTCTTATGGCACTTAACTGAACCGGGCTTGCAGAGAACCTGTCCTCTTTCGATTTCATTTCTCTGAACACCACGAAGCAGAGCACCAATGTTGTCACCGGCCTGTGCATAATCAAGAAGCTTTCTGAACATCTCGATACCGGTTACAACAACCTTGCGGGGTTCATCAGCCATACCAACGATTTCAACTTCCTCGGAAACCTTCAGCATACCACGCTCAACACGGCCGGTAGCAACGGTTCCACGACCGGTAATTGAGAATACGTCCTCAACAGGCATAAGGAAAGGCTTGTCACTTTCTCTCTGAGGATCCGGAACCCAAGTATCAAGAGCATCGATTAACTCAAGAACCTTGTCTGCCCACTCGCTTGAGGAATCTTCAAGAGCCTTGAGAGCTGAACCTCTGATAACAGGGGTATCGTCACCAGGGAATCCGTACTCGTTCAGCAGGTCCCTAATCTCCATCTCAACCAGATCCAATAACTCAGGATCGTCAACCATGTCGCACTTGTTCATGAATACGATGATGTTAGGAACACCAACCTGACGGGCAAGAAGGATATGCTCCTTCGTCTGAGCCATAACACCGTCGGTAGCTGCAACTACGAGAATTGCGCCATCCATCTGGGCGGCACCTGTAATCATGTTCTTAACATAGTCTGCGTGTCCTGGGCAGTCAACATGAGCATAGTGTCTCTTGCTTGACTCATACTCAACGTGTGAAGTGGAGATTGTTATTCCTCTAGCCCTCTCCTCGGGAGCCTTGTCGATCTTATCAAATTCTACAAACTCACCGGTACCAAGCCTGTCATGAAGAGTCTTGGTAATAGCAGCTGTAAGGGTTGTTTTGCCATGGTCAACGTGACCTATTGTACCGACATTAACATGCGGTTTGGTTCTCTCAAATTTAGCCTTAGCCATTTTACAACGTCCTCCTTTAAAATATATGCTTTTTTAGCAGATTGTTTTATTTGTGGTTTCCTAAAATATTAGTCTCATATGCCATATTATATTTCAAGTTAGAAATATTTTCAAGCATTAAGATAATGAAAAAGCAATAATTCTTGTTTATTTTGCAAGCTCGCGGTGTTTTTTCAGCTTCTGCCTCTTGTTGCCAGAACCTTATCCTGTACGCTCTTGGGCACCTGTTCATATGAATGGAAGAACATTGAATATGCTCCGCGTCCCTGTGTGCGTGATCTAAGCGATGTGGCATAGCCAAACATCTCAGACAGAGGAACATATCCGCGAATCAGCTTCGAGCCGTTAAGATCCTCGGTACCGTCGATGCGTCCGCGGCGGGAGTTGATATCTCCGATAACATCTCCCATGTATTCATCGGGTACGGTAACCTCCACTCTCATAATGGGCTCAAGCAATACGCAACCGCCCTTGCTCATGGCATCTTTGAAGGCCATGGAACCCGCAATCTTGAATGCCATTTCGCTGGAGTCCACCTCATGGTATGATCCGTCGAATACGACAGCCCTTACGCCCAGTACCGGGTATCCTCCAAGAATACCGGCCTTGGTGGCCTCCTCTATACCTGCTCCGACGGCCGGTATATATTCCTTAGGGATTGCTCCGCCGACTACCTCGGAAGCAAATTCGAATGTCTTTTCACCATTCGGATCAATCGGCTCAAACCTGACTTTGCAGTGCGCGTATTGACCACGTCCGCCGGTCTGCCTTACATACTTGCTGTCAACCTCGACAATTTTCGTAAATGCTTCCTTGTATGCAACCTGAGGTGCGCCTACATTTGCCTCCACTTTGAACTCACGCAGAAGTCTGTCGACAATGATCTCAAGGTGAAGCTCTCCCATTCCCGCAATGATTGTCTGACCGGTTTCCTCATCGGTATATGCCCTGAAGGTGGGATCCTCCTCGGCAAGCTTTGCCAGGGCTTCTCCCATCTTGTCCTGACCGGCCTTGGTCTTAGGCTCTATAGCGACATTTATAACCGGCTCGGGGAAATCCATGGATTCGAGTATAACCGGATGGTTCTCATCACAGAGCGTATCTCCCGTGGTAGTAAACTTAAGGCCTACTACTGCCGCAATGTCTCCCGAGTATGCCTTCTCCAGGTCTTCCCGCTTGTTGGCGTGCATCTGGAGTATTCGTCCTATGCGTTCTTTCTTGTTCTTTGTAGAATTAAGAACATAGGAGCCTGCGTTCAGGGTTCCGGAATATACTCTGAAATATGCCAGCTTTCCTACAAACGGATCGGTCATGATCTTAAATGCCAATGCCGCAAACGGCTCATCGTCGGAAGATTTTCTTATAACCTCATTGCCGTTTTCATCGACGCCCCTGACATCCGGAATATCTGTAGGAGCGGGCAGATATTCAATTATTGCATCCAGCAGCTTCTGAACTCCCTTGTTGCGGTATGCGGAGCCGCATAAAACAGGTACGATCTTTCCGGAGATGGTTGCCACCCTTAAGGCAGTTTTTAAATCTTGTACAGGAATTTCCTCCCCTTCAAGATATCTTTCCATCAAGGCATCATCCGTATCACAGATTGCCTCGATCATAATACTCCTGTATTCCTCGGCCAAATCCCTCATATCGTCGGGAATCTCGGTAACAGTGATGTCCTCGCCCTTATCGTCATTATAGTAATAAGCTTTCATCTCGAATAAATCGACAAGCCCTCTATAGGTGTCCTCTTTACCGATTGGAAGCTGTATGGCTACGGGATTCTTGCCAAGCCTCGATCTTATCATGCTGATTACATTAAAAAAGTCTGCACCGGAGATGTCCATTTTATTAACAAATGCCAATCTCGGTACGTTATATTTATCAGCCTGGCGCCATACTGTTTCAGACTGGGGCTCGACACCGCCCTTTGCACAGAACACACCTACCGCACCGTCCAGAACGCGCAATGAACGCTCAACTTCAACCGTAAAGTCCACGTGTCCTGGCGTATCAATAATGTTGATACGATGTTCAAGTGCTCCTGGTATCTTCTTGTGCTCCAGTTCCTGCGTCCAATAACACGTGGTCGCTGCTGAAGTTATGGTGATACCCCTCTCCTGTTCCTGCTCCATCCAGTCCATGGCGGCAGTACCCTCGTGTGTATCACCCATTTTGTAGTTTATACCGGTATAATATAGAATACGCTCTGTAAGTGTGGTCTTTCCGGCATCGATGTGAGCCATTATACCGATATTCCGAGTCCTTTCCAACGGATACTTTCTTCCTGCCAAAAATAATTCCTCCTTAAATCTAAACAAGCAAATTAAACTGCAACCTGCTTGCCGCTGGCAAAGAATGATAAACGAATAAAAGTCTTGTTTCTTCTGTTTTAGTTTATCATAACAAACCAAATATAATTCTTATAGTTGCTGTTACCATCTGTAATGAGCAAATGCCTTGTTGGCCTCTGCCATCTTGTGCATATCTTCTTTCTTCTTTACGGATGCACCGGTATTGTTGGCCGCATCAATAATTTCGTTCGCCAGTTTGTCCTGCATGGTTTTTTCGCCTCTGTTTCTTGCGTATGTTGTCAACCATCTCAGGGCCAGCGCCTGTCTTCTCTCAGGTCTAACCTCTACGGGAACCTGATAGGTAGCTCCACCGATACGTCTCGCTTTAACCTCAAGTACAGGCATGATGTTATTCATGGCTTCCTCGAATACCTCGATCGGATCCTTTCCTGTCTTCTCTGCAACCTTGTCAAAGGCACCGTATACAATTTTCTGTGCGACGCCCTTCTTGCCGTCCAACATGACATTGTTGATCAGCTTGGTTACAACTTTGTTATTATACAGCGGATCCGCCAGTACATCCCTTTTAGGCACATGTCCTTTTCTTGGCACGTTACTTCCCTCCTTAACAATACTTGACGAAGTGAAACATCGTCAGAGTTACATTAATTCCTAGGTACTCACAAATGAAAGCTTTCCGCTTTCAATGATTGTGTTCGTGCTCAGCTTAATTTATCTATATGAAATGCTGTTTTTCATAATTGGCAAACCACAGAAAACAAATCATTTAGATAAAAAATTAATCCGGCACTTAACTTAACCTGTTTCGTAATACACTAGGCTATATTATTTCTTTGCATCTTTCGGTCTTTTTGCACCGTACTTTGAACGTGCCTTCCTTCTGTTGGCAACGCCGGCCGTATCAAGTGTACCTCTGATGATGTGGTATCTGGTACCAGGCAAATCCTTAACTCTTCCGCCCCTAATCAGCACAACGCTGTGTTCCTGAAGGTTATGGCCTTCTCCGGGTATATAGCTTGTAACTTCTATACCATTGGACAGGCGGACCCTGGCGATTTTACGAAGGGCTGAATTAGGCTTCTTTGGTGTTGCTGTTCTTACTGCTGTGCACACGCCTCTCTTCTGCGGTGAAGCCAAAGTGGTTGTTCTCTTTTTTAATGAGTTGTAGCTCTTCAGCAAAGCAGGAGAACTTGACTTGTATTCAACCGCCTTTCTGCCCTTTCTTACCAGCTGGTTAAATGTAGGCATTAATTTTTCACCTCCTGAGTTTAATTATAAATCTGTGGTTTCCTGCATACTGCAATGGCTTGCAATCCTTAAAAAAAGCATAGAAAAACCGTCATGCAGTTTTGCACGCTAAATGATTATACGGTTTTCACATACAATTGTCAAGGATAAAATTTTATCCATGTTATTTACAATGCCCGATTTAGTTGTGTATAATTCGATTAAGCCTGTTTAAGCATTATTTTCGCCGGAAATCCCCTTTGGGCCGGTATTTACTTGATCGGGCCGAACTAATGAATAATAAGGAGGCTTATTGGCTTATTATGAAATCTGATGCATATTTGTTTGGAATGATACTTGCTTCCTCCAGTTTTTTATTGAAAGGCGGCTTCCCTAAACCCGACGAGTACTCGGAAATTAAGGAAAGATACCGGCTTCCGGGGGGAGAAACAGGAACCTGTGCTACGGTTTTGGCATCCCTTGGGGTGAATGTAAGAGTTGATGGCAATCATATCGGTTATGAAGTGGAACCTCTTATAAGGGAGTTTTACAAGGATAAGACGGTCCAGCTTGATTCACTGTATTTTGACAGGAATTATGCAGGCCTTGAGGATTACATAATAGTTGCCGATGACACGCGTACCCCGATGGGTACATTCCAGGAATTTTACTTAAGCGGACGCAGGCAGTGGAATACTCCGAAGGAGGAGGATATAATAGGCTGCCGGGTGGCTGCGATTGATCCTTATTTTGAAGAGGCCTCGGAGACGGCGGCCAGGTACTGCATCATGCACAACAAGCCTTATGTTACCATCGACTGCAGGTATGACAGCTATATACACCGCCATGCGGCCGTATCGGTAATATCAGGCGAAGGCATTCAAACCCATTATCCCGGGATGACCAGGGAAGAGCTTTTGCCGCTGTACCTTAAGAACAGCAGCGGCCTTACAATTATAACCCATGGCGGAAAGCGTTTTTATTATGGAAGAAGAGACGGGGAGGTAAAAACCTTCGAGCCGTTTAAGGTAAACGTGGTAAGCACGCTCGGAGCGGGAGACACCTTTAAGGCGGGCTGTGTCTACGGGCTGCTTAAGGGGATGAACGATGACGACCTGGTTGCCTTTGCAAGCGCCTGCTCTGCCGTAGCCGTAACAAAATTCCCCATTCCCCTTAATCCGCCAAAGCTTGAGGAGATTAACGAGCTGCTCCGGACCTTGAAATAAATCTTAAAAAATATGTTGACATTTTCCATGAAACTGTATATACTATGAAAAAAATACAAATGAATACGTACCCTAAACCGTTGAACAAGAGTAGTAGGTATTGCCGATTTATTTACAGAGAGCCGCTGCCGGTGGAAATGCGGCAATAAACGTAATACCGAATGGACTTGCGAGGGCAGGAAGAAAACCGGAAATATTCCGGTGAGTAATGCCTGACGGAAACTCCATCCGTTACAAAGGGAGCATGTATGTTAGTACATGGAGCGAGTGGGTGCTTATGCACCAAACCGGGTGGTACCGCAGAAGCTGTTACAGCCTTTGTCCCAGTGATTACTGAGACAAAGGCTTTTTTAATAATCCAATAACGTTGAAAGAAAGGAGATATGATATGAGTAAAAAGGTACCTCATAGACTTTATTTATCAGAGGAGCAGATGCCGAAGCAGTGGTACAATCTTCGTGCCGATATGCCGAATAAACCGGAACCCATGCTGAACCCCGCCACTCTTGAACCGTTGAAGGAGGAGGATTTATATCCTATCTTCTGTGAAGAGCTGGCCAGGCAGGAGATGGACAATACCACCAGGTATATCGATATTCCTGAAGAAATCCAGGACTTTTACAAGATGTACCGTCCTTCACCGTTGATTCGTGCTTACAACCTGGAAAAGACTCTTAATACTCCTGCAAAAATCTATTACAAATTCGAGGGCAACAACACCTCGGGAAGCCACAAGCTTAACAGCGCCATCGCCCAGGCATATTACGCCAAGAAACAGGGGCTTAAGGGTCTTACTACCGAGACCGGGGCAGGCCAGTGGGGAACAGCGCTTTCAGAAGCCTGCGCTTATTACAACCTTGACCTTACCGTTTACATGGTTAAGGTCTCCTATGAGCAAAAGCCTTTCAGAAAGACGGTTATGGAAACCTTCGGTGCACAGGTTATACCCAGTCCCAGCAATACTACAAAGGTGGGCAGTGAAATACTTGAGAAGGATCCCAATACGGGAGGCAGCCTTGGCTGCGCTATCTCCGAGGCTGTGGAAAAAGCCGTAACCACTCCTGGTTATCGTTATGTCCTCGGTTCGGTACTTAACCAGGTTCTGCTCCACCAGTCAATCATCGGACTTGAGAGCAAGATAGCCCTGGAGATGCTCGACGAGTATCCCGACATTGTTATAGGATGCGCCGGCGGCGGATCCAACCTGGGCGGCCTTATAGCACCGTTCATGCAGGATAAGCTGACCGGAAAGGCTTCGCCAAGAATTGTGGCGGTTGAGCCGGTATCCTGCCCGTCCCTTACCCGCGGACGTTATGTATATGATTTCTGCGATACCGGAAAGGTAACGCCTCTTGCGAAAATGTACACGCTGGGCAGCAATTTCATACCTTCTCCCGATCACGCAGGAGGATTAAGATACCACGGCATGGCCCCCATAATATCCAAGCTGTACCATGACGGATATTTGGAAGCTGTAGCCGTTGAACAGACCAAGGTATTTGAAGCGGCAGTAATGTTTGCAAAACAGGAAACCATCCTTCCTGCACCGGAATCCGCCCACGCAATCCGTGTTGCAATAGACGAGGCTATCAAGTGCCGTGAGACAGGTGAAGCCAAGACTATACTGTTTGGTCTGACAGGAACAGGGTATTTTGATATGACCGCATACAACTCTTATCTGTCAAATACCATGAAGACATATATACCCAGCGATGAGGATCTTGAAAGGGGCTTCAGCCAGATTCCAAAGGTTGACCTGTAATAGCTGAAGAAACTAAATCCATATTGGTGCCTCCTTACTGAATTTGCCATTTCAACATGCACATGCTTATGGTATAATTTTTGGAAGATGGAGGTACCGCAAAGGACTAAAGGGGTATCCGCAACGGTTTTTCCATCGGTTCGGATAACCCCTTTTATTAATAAGAAGGGATTAAACATATGAAGAGAATCATGCTGATGGTGGCAAGGAGTCTTTTTAACCTGCCATTTTGGATTATAAGGATATTCCGGCTTTGTAATATAGAAAAATATGACGCACAAACCAGGTATGCTTTTTTGTACAAGGTTATACCAATAATAACACGCCGGGGAAGAATCCGGGTCCATGCAACGGGAATTGAGAATCTTCCCGCTGAAAACGGATATATCCTGTTTCCGAACCACCAGGGCTTGTTTGATGCCCTGGCAATCATCCAAACCCATGAAAGGCCCCTGGTAACGGTCATGAAAAAAGAGGTCAGGAACGTTTTCCTTATAAAGCAGGTTATTACAATGCTGCAGGCGGAGGTTATAGACCGGGAGGATATCAGGCAATCCATGCAGGTTATTATGAATATGACCCGCCGCGTCAAGGCCGGGGAAAACTTTGTGATATTCGCAGAAGGCACAAGATCCAAACAGGGAAATACCCTGCTTGATTTCAAAGGCGGCAGCTTCAAAAGTGCCATGAACGCAAAATGCCCGATTGTTCCCGTGGCATTAATTGATTCCTACAAGGCCTTTGACACAGGTTCAATTCGGAAGCTGGACGTATATGTGCATTATTTAAAGCCCCTCTATTATGATGATTATAAGGATATGAAGTCGACCGAGATCGCGGACCTGGTTGTCCGAATGATACAAGAGAAAATCAACATGGAGACTTCTGTCATATAATATACTATTGTTGTATATTATTGTAACATGGTTATTTTTCTGCCCCGATTTGATAAAATGTCCATTTTGGGATATAATATCCACCATAAGCGGATTATTATTCCATAATAATATTATAATCCCAATACGCTTATGATTTTAAACCGGGCAATGGAAATCTGAATGAATAAATCTACTTATGAAGGGTGCAGCATGAAAACAAAGAGAACATTATTATCCATAGTGGTATTCTTTGGCATTTTTTGGATTTCAATTATAACGGATTCTTATAGCCATCCCTATACAGGAGCCCGCAAGGTTGAAGAATCCGCTAATAATCATGCCAATGATTCCGCTTACGATAATGTTGGTGAAAGCAGTATTCCTACCTTATATAAAAGCGGTTCAAATACCGCATCGACGGCCAACCGCCTGTACCTGTCCGTCCAACAGGACGGGACCGGTTTGGAAAAAACAGCCCTATTGTCCGATGTATCAGGTTTTCAGGATAATATGGCCGTCTCCTCCGTCACGACGGAAGCTGACAGCTTTACAGACAACACCGGCAATTTGACCCCTGCGGACAATCGGAACGGAAATGGTGAAAATCCGGATGGCAATCCGGATGGTAACCAACATTCAGAAAGTGATGAAATTAATTCTGATGATGGTTTCTCCGAAGAAAATACAGGGCAGAATTCCGCCGGCATTATGGCCTCAGGGCGGGACGGTTATGAAGATATTGCCCCAGAAGAAGGTCCTGAAATAACATCGTCGTCCATCCCTTCGCTTTATTCGGACATCGGCATTTCAATTGCCGAGACCTATGTAAACATAAGAGATAAGGCATCCACGGACGGCATTGTTCTTGGCAAGCTCTACAAGGATTCCGCCGCAAGGATTCTTGACAGCGCCGGGGAATGGTATTATGTCGAATCCGGCCGTGTCAAGGGTTATATAAAGAAAGAATACCTCAAGACGGGCATCCCGGATGAAGAATTAATTGAAAAATACGGGACGATGCGCATCAAGGTCATCACCGACGGTCTTAATGTCAGGGAAAAACCCCTCATGGACGCAAAAAAGCTTACGGTCATATATTATAATGAAGTTTATCCAGCTATTGAGCTTTACGGTGAATGGGTAAAGGTTAACATTACAAATAAAAATATAAAGGGCTATGTACGCAGGGAGTACGTTGAACTGCTCGTCGATTTTAAAAAGGCCGTTTCCAGGGAAGAGGAAGAAGAGCTTAAGAGACAGCAGGAAGAAGAAAGAATGAAGAAGGAAACGCAAATCAAGTACAGGACTCCGATGGACTATACCGATGAGGACCTTAAGCTCCTTGCGTGCCTTGTCCATACTGAAGCAGGCGACCAATGCTACGAGGGCAGGCTGGCGGTGGCAAACGTGGTAATAAACCGTATTTTATCGGATATATATCCTGATACGCTTAAGGATGTAATATATCAGCCTGGTCAATTTGCCGTCGTTAAGAACGGTTCCCTGGCCAAACAGCTGGCTGTATACGACAATTACAACACGCAATCCCAACTGCTGTCCATAAAGGCCGCCAGGGAAGCATTTGAGGGTGCCAATAATATAGGAAACCGTCTGTATTTCCACTCATACAAGCTGGCAGTCAAAAAGGGTTACGACAAGAAGAAAAACTGTGTCCGGATTGAGGACCATTTATTCTGGTAAGCATCCGGAATAATAATAAAACTGCATGATACGGTTATCGCATTGGCGATAATTGCATCATGCAGTTTTATTATTCTTAACTTATATTATGGATATATATTATTTTACCTGCTTTAATATAATCTATATTGCTTCGGTATCCCGTTCCCATATTTTAGATTGACTTCTCCGATTATAAGGGGCCTTAAATATGCCATCATTTCTTCAGTCACATCATTTCCTTCCGGTGTTATCCAATCAATGGGCACGGTTTTTTCGTGGTTTGCTACCTCGCTTACCGGAACGGATGTGAATTCAACCAGGTAAGGATCATTGCTGATTCTCTTTATGGCGGCCATCCTGCCGGTCTCGCCTTCCACAGCGCAGTTGAATGCCTTAAGACCCAGCAGAATCGATTCCTGTATGTCGGTTTCGCTTGCAATATGGGCTGCCGCTCTCTGCATAAGGTTAAGCTCCACCGCCCTTACCTTGCATCCGATTCTTTCCCTGGTCAGCTGCTCCAGGGCTCTTGCGGCACCTGCAATATACTTGTGGCCAAAATTGTCTACCGCACCGCTTGACATTGAATCGGAAACATATGCGCCGGTTCCGTCCTTTATACCCTCGCTGACAGCAACAAGTATGCCCGGCTTTTTCGCCAGCTTGTCCTTTACATCCTGGATGTACCTGTCATAATCAAAGGTCTTTTCACATAAATAAATCAAATCCGGGCCCGAACCCCCGTTAACCCTTGCCAAGGCCGATGCGGCGGTTAACCAGCCGGCATTCCTGCCCATAATCTCCACAATGGTTACCGCGGGAATGTCGTAGACATTAATATCCCTTTCAAGCTCGGAAATGGTGGTTGCAATGTATTTGGCCGCAGAACCAAATCCCGGACAATGATCCGTAAGGTTCAGGTCGTTGTCTATGGTTTTTGGTCCGCCCATTACCTTCACGTCCAGGCTGTTTATCATGCAGTACTCCGACAGCTTATCCACCGTATCCATTGAATCGTTTCCGCCGATGTAAATGAAATATTTAATATCATATTTCCTGAAGGTCTCAATTATTTTTTTATACGGTTCTTCATTAACCTTCCAGTCTTTCATCTTATATCTGCAGGAGCCTAACGCCGACGCCGGTGTGTATGTCAGTGTATCAATGGCATGTGTGTCCTTAACCAGATCGTTCAGGTCAAGAAGGTTTCCGTTGATTACCCCCTCAATTCCGTTTTTGGCTCCATATACCTTATCTACTTTCGTACTAGTGCGTACACCCTGCAATACACCTACCAGAGTGGCATTAATAGCAGCCGTGGGACCTCCGGATTGTGCTACCAACAAGTTATTCATTTCTTCCTCCTTATGCGGTGATACATATGCTTAGTTACAACTACCAATTCTAACATGCATATATATTAGCGTCAAGGCAATGAAATGAACATTCTACGCCCTGCCCTCGCTGCCGCATATCCTTATCCGTTCCATAACCTTAAGCATTACCTTTTCCCTGGCATGCCTTCCATATTCCTTCGCATCAAACGACTCCGGCTTTTCCGCAAAAAATTCCTTCAGCCCTTCCGTATAAGCCATTCTCAGCTCCGTGGCAAAATTTATCTTGCAAATACCCCTTCTGATGCATTCGGTCAATGCTTCATCCGGCAGACCTGACGCACCATGAAGCACCAGGGGAATGGAAAGCGCGTTCCGCAGTCTGCTTAGGAGCTCATAATTCAGCTTTGGTATTCCTTTATATACGCCATGGGCCGTCCCTATGGCCACCGCAAGAGAGCTCACTCCGGTCTTATCCGCAAAATCAGCCGCCTCATCCACATCAGTATACTCGCCCTCTCCTGCGTCAATCTTGTCTTCCTTTCCGCCGACCTTGCCAATCTCGGCTTCCACGGGTATTCCTGCCGGTATGCATGCATCAACAATGCTTTTGGTTATTCTTGTGTTCTCATGTATATCCATATGAGAGCCGTCAAACATAATTGACGTATATCCCGTTCGAAGCGCTTTCATTGCCAAATCAAAGCTGTTTCCGTGGTCAAGGTGTATTGCCACGGGTACATCGGCCGACTTGGCTGCGGTTTTTGCCATGGCAAAAAAATAATCCAAACCGGCGTATTCTACAATAACAGGGTTCGCCTGCAGTATTACAGGCGAATGCAGCTTGACGGCAGCCGCAATGACTGCCTGCAGTATTTCCATATTATCAGTATTAAAGGCTCCTACCGCGTATCCGCCCTTTTGGGCGTCACGCAGCATCTGCCCGGTCGTGACAATCGGCATTTTAAGACCTCTTTTCTTTCCTTTATCTTGTCTTTCCCAAGTATGCCTCTTTTACCCTTTCATCGTTTGCCAGCTCTTTTGACGGTCCGCTGAGCTTGATTTTTCCGCCCTCGATAATATAAGCTTTAGCCGAAACCTCCAGCGCCAGCTGGGCATTCTGTTCAACCAACAGGATAGGTGTTCCGCTGTTGTTAATCGCGACAATTGCTTCAAACATCTCGTCGACGACCTTGGGCGCAAGGCCCATTGAAGGCTCGTCCAGCATGAGAAGCTTGGGCCGTCCCATCAGGGCCCTTCCCATGGCAAGCATTTGCTGTTCTCCTCCGCTGAGGCTCCACGCCAGCTGTTTATAGCGCTCCTTAAGCCTTGGAAATAATGTAACGACTCTTTCAAGGTCTTCTTCAATGTCGGCCTTTCTTAAGCCGCGCCATGCAATTGTCCCGACAACAAGATTCTGCATAACGGTAAGTCCCGGAAATACGTGCCTGCCCTCAGGAACCTGTATAATTCCGTTCTTTACGATTCTTCCGGGCCTCATTTTACTGATGTCCACGCCGTTATATAAGATTTCTCCTGTTTTTGTTACATGGCCGGAAATCGAATTAAGCAATGTGGTCTTGCCAGCACCGTTGCTTCCGATCAGGGCAACCATCTCTTTATTGCCGACATCAAGGCTGATTCCGTGCAAGGCTTCGATATGCCCATAATTTGCTACCAGATTACGAATTTTTAGCACCGCGCTTCCTCCCTAAATAAGCTTCTATAACCACCGGATTATCCTGGATCTCCGCAGGCTTGCCGCTTGCTATCTGGTTTCCGAAATTGAGTACGGTAATCCGGTTGCATATGGACATCACCAGGTCCATTCTGTGTTCAATCATCAGCACCGCCGAATTCATCTTTAACGCAATATCCACAAGGGCTACGATATGATCCATTTCCCTTTGGTTCAAGCCCGCGGCAGGTTCGTCCAAAAGCAAAACGGACGGCCGGGTGAGAATTGCCCTTACCACCTCAAGCAGCTTTTGCTGTCCGTATGCCAGCTTGTCTATACCGTCCCTCATATTAAGCCTTAGGCCGGCAACCTCCAAAAGCTCGTCCAGCAGCTTCTTATGATCATGTGAGTTTAACATTTTATTTTTCCTTGCCAAATCCACACCCAGGTAAATATTTGTTTCTATATCGCAGCGATTAAGCAGGTGCGGATGCTGGAAGGTTCGTGTAATGCCCCTTCTTGCCCTGGTATGGGCGGGTGCCCTTGTAATATCATGACCATTAAGCACGATTGTTCCGCCGTCCACTTTATATATACCGGTAATCAGGTTAATCAGGGTGGTCTTTCCGGCTCCGTTTGGCCCAATTAAACCAAACACCTCCCCGGGATATAATTCGAATGATATATCCTTTGCCGCAACAACACCGCCAAAGTTCTTACAAACCTTGTTCAGCGTCAGCACGGCTTCTTTTCCATTTGATGAGTTTTGCATACAGATCCTTACCTCCTCCTACCAATCCTTCAGGCAGTACAATCATTAAGCCCATAATGCCCACACCATATATCAGCATCATATAGTCCTTTAAGAACCTGAGCCACTCGGGCAGAAGATTGATTAATATACTTCCAATTAAAGCGCCTATTGGCGATGATGAACCGCCTATCATGATAACCACCAGGTATAGCTGCGATTGCGGCAGCGCAAAGGATGTGGCGCTTATATATCCTGACAGGAACGCAAAAAGCGAGCCTGCCAGGCCGCATAACAGCCCCGAGATGGCAAATGCAATGTTCTTGGTAAGTAAAATATTTACGCCCATGCAGCTTGCCGCGGTTTCATTGTCACGGACCGCCATGAAGGACCGGCCTAGCGGTGAGCGGAACAGCTTCCATATAATTATTGATGCCGCTATGGAAAAGCCTAGTATTAAATAATAGTATTTTGCCTCCGTATTAAATATAAAATTCCCGACGCTGAACTGGACCAGGTTGCCCATACCTACAGGTCCGCCCGTCCCTTTTGTCCAGTTGGCGAATATTCCGTTCAGAATCGTCATTAACGCAATTGTTGAGAACGAAAAGTAAAATCTTCTTAATCTAAACAGCGCAAAACCGATTATAAATGCAAATAATGCAGTTCCCAGCATGCTTGCGGCCATTCCCAATATCGGCGGGTAACCCCATCTTGTACTTACATTTGCGGTAATATACGCGCCTATACCCATAAGCCCGCACTGTGCAAAGGAGGACTGTCCGGCCATTCCAAACACAACATACAGGCTGAGCACCGCAAGATATGTTATCATGGTCATGTTCAGCACACGGACCATATAGATGGATGAAGTGTTTGGCAGGTTAATAAGCAATGCCAGCACCAGGACACCCAAAAACAACAATACCAAGTTTTTTCTGTTTATTCTTCCCATATTCAACACCTCAAGCCTTTTCAGCTATCTTTTCGCCGAACAATCCCTGCGGACGAACAAGCAAGCTTATAATCAGAACGGCAAATACGACCGTATCTTTATATGTCGTTGAAATGTAAGTACCGGCAAAAACCTCAATAAGTCCGATTAACAAGCCGCCTATGATGGCTCCCTGCACGCTTCCGAAGCCTCCTATGACGACTGCGGCGAATGCCTTAACACCGGCCAATACCCCCATAGTATTGGTTATAAAGAAAATCGGAGCCAGCATGACACCGCCCGCGCCTGTAATCAGCATGCTTATGAAAAATGTCAGCGCTATGGCCACTGCAATCGGTATTCCCATAAGAGACGCCGCATATTTGTCCTGTGCCGTAGCCTGCATGATATTGCCCAATAATGTTTTTTCCAGCAGAAAATAAACCAGGCTCATTAACAGAGCCGCAAAAATTATGATAATTACATACTGCCATTGCAAGAATGCGCCTGCTATTTTTACAATGCCGCCCTTTAGCGGGTCAATGGTCTGGGGAGTGGATCCCCATACCAGCTTGGTCATTTCCCTAAGAGCTATGGAAGCACCCAGGGTACTTACTATAATGGCTTTATCCTGTGCATTTCTAAGCGGCCAATAGGTTATATACTGGAATACGATACCGCTTAGACCAATAAGTACGGCTGTTATTGCAAATGAGAGCCAGATAGGCATTCCCATTTTTTGATTAAAGGCAAAGCATATGAACGCGCCAAGCATTAAAAAATCACCTTGAGCAAAGTTTACGATACCGACGGCGCGGAAAATTAAAACCATTCCCATGCCAATCAAACCGTATACCACACCCAATGATATACCTGTAACAATTAACTGTATTATCACCGGTAAACCTCCCAATTTTTATGATATTGGTGAAGCGCTCATGCGCTTCACCAATATCTAGTTCAATGTCTTACTGTTGCTGCTGCCAGTCAACAACGTCCAGAATGTCCTTGGGTTTTGCAACTCCATCCTGTATTTCGATAAGCAGGATGCTTGTTCCGCCTACGCCCTTTTCATCAAATGCATATACGTTGGCAACACCCTTGTATCCCTGGATTTTAAACATTGCATCCCTGATTGCTTCTCTCTCAGTCGAATTTGCAATCTTTATTGCTTCTATAATAAGCATGAACTTATCATAATCAACAGCAGCCGTGAAATCCGAATCGATATTGTAACGCTCTTTATATTTTTGTGCAAATACTCTACCTTCCTCACGAGGAGTATCAGGGATATAGTCAGTCAAGGCCAAAACTCCGTTTGAAGCCTCTTTCGCAAGGTCGATGGCTATTTTACTTGCATAGGATGCAAGACCGGCTATGGGCTTCGTAACTCCCATATCCCTGAGCTGTTTCATGATAAGTCCTGCTTCTACCTGAAGGCCGAATGCAACGATAACATCAGGATTTGCTTCCTGGATATGAAGTATCTGCGCTGTAAAATCCTTGTCACCGGTGTTGTACGCGTCGAGGCTTACCGGTTCAAGTCCCAGGTCCTTCAGCGCCTGGACAGCAGCCTCCATCTGACCGATACCAGAAGCATCGGTTCCGTAGATGATGGAAACCTTATTGCCGATATTCTCTACAACATACTCAACGAGAGCCTTAGGTATATGTCCGTCATGGGTACGGGCCTGGAACAGCCACGGGTTTCCGAAATCTCCAACAGTGGCAAGTGAAGTGGCGGAAAGAACCGGAATCTGTGCTTTCTTGATTTCTCCGTCCAGGGCGAGAATCATGGTTCCGTAATAAGGTCCGACTATAGCACATATTTTGTCATCCGTAGCCAGCTTATTAAGCGCATTCACCGCTCCAACGTCGGTACCAAGGTCATCTTCATAGACAACTTCAACCTGTCTTCCGAGAACACCGCCGGCTTTATTAATATCGTCTACCGCCATGTTTATGGCATTTTTGCAGTATTCGCCGACCAGTGCCTTTTCACCGGTTATACTGGTTATAACACCAATTCTTATAGGATCTTTGTTCGTATTGTCGGTGTTATCGTTATTGCCGCCATTGTTATTAGGCGCGGTTGTGGGTGTAGGAGTCTTGTCGCCGTCATTTGTTGTTTTTTTGCAAGCGGCAAGGCTGCAAACCATCAATACAGCCATCAGAAGTGCAATAGTTTTTTTCATCATTTTTCCTCCTTTAAATTGCCTGTTCATTTTTCAATTGTTTGGCATATAAATCGATAAGTAATGGTTTTTATTTTTTGTCGATATAAGCATTACCAAATTCGTCATTCCTTCTTGTTAAATCAAGACCATCAATTTCCATAAAGGACAATTCCATAAGATACTGTACTTCACATCCGTTTTCCAAATGCCCCACATACGTATTATTGGCTTTATCTGAGCATATTATGTGAAGATGTGGTTCTCCGTCAATAATTAACCCTTGCATCCCACCAACTTCTATGGCGTCCTCTATTGTTACGAATTTGTTGACGGATTTATCCGTTGTTTTAGTTATTACATGAAATACAAGCTTTCTCAAGGAACCTATTGCAGATAAAAGCACCGCATTCTTTACACCCAGACGATCCATCTCGCTTTGTATGCTTTCCAGTACCTTGTCTCCCTTTCCAAGATGCATAACAATGATTCTGCCATAGTCGTTTGCTGCGAAACTTTTAATAATCCATCACTCCTTTCTGTTATTATAATAATGTAGCATTCACAATTGTTAAATACTTTATGCCAATGAGCCTAAAATGTATACGTTTACATTTTGTAATGTAAATTTACACTTATGTATTAAAATAACAGTGAATACTACATAATATGAGCTCATAATTTGTAAACGTTTACACTTCGTTATATAAAAAAAGGGTTCATTGACTTATCCACATTATTGCACAAAAAACAAAATACTGCAATATAAAATTTATTAAAATTTTTTTGAACCGCTCATAGGTTAATATTTTTTTATGCATATTTACCATTTATATATCATAAACAGCATTCAAATCCGTGACTATTGCACAAGCACACCAACAGCATTTCCCGTAATTATTTCGGGTATCTCAATAAACTCCCTATTAGGAAGCTTGGGGTTTTCTATTCTTTCCAGTATTGCCTTGCCGGCTTTATATCCCATACTTTGGGTATTATAGCTGGCAACCGTCGGCCTGGTAGCCATCAGGTTAAGATTGTCGACAGTATCATAAGCCACCAGTGAAACATCCTCGGGAGCATTTATATTAAAATCCTTGCAAGCCCTTAACACGCCTATGGTGCTCATGTTGTTCTGTGAGAATACGGCAGTGGGTCTTTCCGGAAGATTTCTCATGTATTCGATTGCCTTATATCCGCCGTTCAGCGTAAATTCACCGTTAAATTTAAACGGATAATCATCCCCGACATCCATTCCGTAATCCTTCATTGCCTGTACAAAACCCTGGAAACGCTCCAAACCATTGCTTAACTCAAGGGGGCCGTGTACAACGAAAATCTTGCGGTGCCCCATCTTAAGCAATATTTCGGTAAGCTGATAAGAACAGTTAAAATTGTCCGTTCCTACCAGATCTCCAACGAATTCAGGCGAATTTATTTTCCTGTTCAGCAGTACCATTGGGATATACTTATTCATTTCAATGATGAAATCGTCATTCTTGCCGGTTGTATTTAAGATCAGGCCGGCTATATTTTGGCTCATCAAAAGCTTAAGGTATGACAGCTCCCGCTCTTTATCATTTCCGGTGCTGCACACGGTCATATTAAAATTGTGCTTTGCGATGACATCCTCTACAGCCCTGGCAATGGAAATATGATATGTATTGGAAATGTCCGAAACCACGAATCCTATGGTGTTGGTTGTCCTGACCTTTAAGCTCCGGGCAATGGAATTAGGCAAATAGGACAGCTTCTCCATTGACTTTAATACCTTTTCCCTGGTTTTTTCACTTACATTATAGCTGTTATTTATTACTCTCGAAACGGTTGCTACGGATACATTCGCATCCTTGGCAACCTCCTGCATCGTAACCCTGTCACCATGTATTTTCATATCATCATACCTTCTGTAATTTAATATTTTATAATCCTGTTTTAAACTCAATATATCATTTTTTTACTATTAAGACCTTAATTGTAGATTACCGGGTTTTGCAGATTTCGTCAAGTGCAACTTATTTCCTTAATTTCAATAATAATTTGCTTAAAATATACGCATAATACTTATTAAAATTATATCTGCTTGACAATAAATTCTGCTAGTGCTATTATGAGGAAAAGAAAACGTTTACATAATAGGCTGGGCAAGATTATTGGTTTTATATAAAAACTGCAAAATGATGTAATCGTTTACATTGGAGGGCATAGGTTTATGCTAGTTGGATGCGCGGCACGAATTGATGAGTACAACCTCGTTTCAAAATCTGGATTTGATTATATAGAATTAGCAGGCAAGGCAGTTGCCATACTAAATGATGATGATTTTGAAAAATTAAGGATTACCGTACGGGACGGCCTTCTGCCCTGTCTGGCACTCAATGCTTATTGTGGGCCGGATATTGTTATTGCCGGGCCCGGTTTTAGCCTGTCAAAGGCAAGGGAATATGCCTCTTGGCTGGCACAGCGGGCGGACAAGCTCGGCGTCAGGGTTGTCAATATTGGTTCACCCAAATCGCGGATACTTCCTGAAGGATATGACCGCAGGCTGGCCGCAGAACAGTTAAGGCAGTTCTTTTCCGCAACCGCCGATGAATTTGCCAGGTATGGCATTACTGTAACAGTTGAAGCTCTTGGATATTGCTTTTGTAATTTTATTAACAGCCTTGATGAGGCTTTATCGGTTGTAAAAGATGTTGACAGGAGCAACCTTAAGCTCGTCATTGATTATTACAATATGCGGCAAAGCAATGAAGAGAATAAGGATATTACTCCGTTTCTCCCCTATCTTGCGCATGTCCATACGTCCGATGATGCCGGAAGCCCGCAGCTTAGAAGCTTTTTTAATAAAGACAGGTTTTCAGCACATGAAAGGCTGCTTGCAAACCTTAAGCAATGCGGTTATGACGGCACCATAACCATCGAAGTGGATGTCCCATTCGATACAGATGAAGCCGTAAGCTCCCTTGAATTAATCAAACGAGCTTGGCACTAATCCATAAATAATATTTTAAGGAGGAAATGTTATGGCTAAGAAACAAAGAAAAGTAATTGTAACGGCTGCCATTACGGGCGCAATCCACACACCGTCACATTCACCGTACCTTCCCAAAAGTCCGGATGAGATAGTGCAAAATGCAGTAGATGCAGCCAAGGCAGGTGCATCCATCGTGCACATACACGCACGCAAGGAAAACGGCGAACCTACGTCGGATTGGAATGTATTCAGGGATATTTTAAGCAGAATCAAAAAGCAAAGCGATGTTGTAATCGGCATTACCACCGGCGGCGGACAGGGCATGACGGTCGAGGAAAGGCTGGCCGTAATACCGGAATTCAAACCTGAGATGGCTTCTGCCAACGGCGGTTCCATAAACTTCTGTTTCTCAAGGCTTGCGGATGGAATAGAAAATCCCAAATATGATTGGGAAATCCCCTTCATGAAAAGAACATATGACAATGTATTCAAGAACACCTTTAAGGATATTGAGTACTGCATCAAGATAATGAATGAAAACGGCACCCGTCCCGAATTTGAAATATTTGATTACGGCCAATTAAGCAACATAGCGTACTTTGTCAAGCAAGGCCTTGTACAGGAACCCCTGTACCTTCAGTTCGTTCCGGGAGTCATGGGCGGCATGCCGATGAGCCTTGACTGCCTGTTCTTCATGATTGACCAGGCCAAGAAGATGTTCGGTCCCGATGTCATGTATTCAATGGTTGCCGGCGGAAGAAGAATGTTCCGTTTCGAAACGGTATGCGCCATCACGGGCGGAAATGTCCGCGTAGGGCTTGAGGACGGCCTATACATTAATCCAAGCGGTGAACTGGCTGTAAATAACGCCGCCCAGGTGGAGAAAATAATCCGTATTCTTAAGGCTCTTGATTATGAAATCGCAACACCGGACGAGGCAAGGGAAATGCTGAAGCTTAAAGGTAAGGACAAGGTTAACTTCTAAGTCATGCGCGGAAAGGAGCAAATATGTTTAAGGACGTTGTAGTTGTATCACAGGCAAGAACCGCAGTCGGCGGTTTCGGCGGTTCACTAAAGGATTTTAACAGTATAGATCTGGCCGTAATTGTTATAAAAGAAGCCATAAAAAGAGCAGGAATCGATCCTAAAGAGATTGATGAAGTAGTTATGGGATGTGTGGCACAGCACGGGCTTAACGCATTTTTGTCAAGAATTGCGGCCCTTAGGGCGGGCTGTTCAATAGAAAGCTCCGCTCTGAATGTCAACAGGCTGTGTTCATCCGGTCTCCAGGCAATTGTAACCGCCGCAACATCAATTGACCATGGTGATTATGACGTGGCTGTAGCCGGCGGTACTGAAAGCATGAGCAACATACCGTATGCCATATATAATGCCAGATGGGGGCTTCGCATGGGCAATTCGGTGCTGTCGGACGAGCTGACAGCCGCTTTGTCCGAGCCTATTGCGGGCAATGGCACCCATATTGCAATCACGGCGGAAAATGTCAGTGAGAGATACGGCATCAGCAGGCAGCGCCTCGATGAATACTCCCTGGAAAGCCAGAACCGTGCCTTAAATGCCATAAAGGAAGGCAAGTTCAAGGAAGAAATTGTTCCAATTGAAATAAAGACCAAGAATGAGGTCAGAATTTTTGATACGGATGAGCATCCCCGCGAAACGACCATTGAGAAGCTCGCAAAGCTTAGGGCTTTTGCAAAGGCGGACGGAATTGTAACCGCGGGTAATGCTTCCGGAGTAAATGACGGAGCCGCTGCACTGGTTTTGATGACCTCTAAGAAAGCTGATGATCTTGGATGCAGGCCACTTGTCCGGGTGGTCGATTATGCTGTCGCCGGCGTCGATCCGAACTATATGGGCATGGGACCGGTTTATTCAACTAAAAAACTGCTTGAGAAAACCGGCCTTGCCATAGAAGATATCGGTCTTGTTGAGCTGAACGAAGCATTTGCGGCCCAGGCAATCGCTTGCATCGACGAGCTTGGCTTCGATTATTCCATCGTTAACGTAAACGGAAGCGGGATTTCCCTCGGCCATCCTATAGGAGCCACCGGAGCGATTATTTCCATAAAGCTTATAAACGAGATGAGACGCCGCAATGTACGCTACGGACTGGCAACGCTGTGTATCGGCGGCGGCCAGGGCTTATCCGTTCTGTATGAATTAATGTAAACTTTTTTGATACATGGGAGGTTGAAATGAACGAACAGCCGGTCGGCAGCAATGAATTGTTAAGTTCATATGCCGCTTACAACAAGGAAGCAGTGGATCTTGAGCTTCAAAACGCATTAAGAGACAGCCGTCATAAAATCGTTGTGCTGGATGATGATCCTACGGGAGTCCAGACCGTACACGGCGTTTATGTTTATACCGACTGGAGCAAAGACAGCATAAAACGGGGCTTTGAAGATGAAAACTCCATATTTTTCATTCTTACAAATTCCAGGGGTTTTACTGAAGAGGAAACCATCCGGGTCCATCAGGAAATCGCGGCAAATATAGTTGCCGCAGCCAGGGAAACCGGCCGGAAATTCATAGTAATCAGCAGAGGCGATTCAACCCTTCGAGGCCACTACCCTGTTGAAACGGAAGTATTAAGGAATAAAATCGAAGAGCTGACGGGTGAAAAGATTCATGGCGAGGTAATTATCCCGTTCTTCCTGGAGGGCGGCCGTTATACCGTAAACAACGTGCATTACGTAAAAGAAAATGATGTCCTGGTTCCTGCGGGCAAGACCGAATTTGCAATGGATAAAACCTTTGCATATTCGAGCTCACACCTGGGTGAATGGATAGAAGAAAAAAGCAAAGGGGCTTACCCGAAAGACGATGTGACCTATATCGGCCTTGATGAATTGAGAGACATGGATTATGAAGGCATCTATAAAAAGCTGATGCGTGTGGAAGGATTTAACAAAATTGTTGTCAACTCCATTGATTACTATGATGTGAAGGTTTTTGTGACCGCTCTTATGAAAGCCATATCCGAAGGTAAGAATTTCATATTCCGAAGCGCAGCGTCTCTTACAAAGGTAATTGGGGGAATAAGCGACAAGCCTTTGCTTACGCGGGAGGAACTGGTAAATACCGCCAACAAAAACGGCGGCATTATAATAGTCGGTTCCCATGTCAAAAAGACAACCAGTCAGCTTGAAAACCTCAAACAGCTTGACGGTGTTAAATTCATAGAGTTTAACCAGCATCTTGTTCAGGACGACGAAGCCTTTGAAGCTGAAATCAGGCGGGTTATTAAGGAAGCTGAAGACACCATATCGTCAGGCCGTACTGCTGCCGTTTATACCAAAAGGGAGCGCTTCGACCTAAATACCGGCAACAAGGAGGACGAACTGCGTCTTGCCGTTAAAATATCGGATGCGGTAACAAGAATAATCTCCGACCTGTCGGTCAGACCCAACTTTATTATTGCCAAAGGAGGCATCACCTCCAGCGATATTGGAACTAAAGGATTAAGAGTAAAAAGAGCGTTGGTCCTGGGCCAGATCCTTCATGGTGTGCCCGTGTGGCTTACAGGAGAGGAAAGCAAATTCCCCGGCATGCCTTATGTCATATTCCCGGGCAACGTAGGCTCTCCCACATCATTGCTGGAAGCGGTTAAAATCATGCTTCCCGACTAAAACTTTAAAATATAAAGGAATTAATGCGCATAAATCATGCGACGGATTGGAGGTAAATATGAAGCTTAAAGGAAAATATGCCGTGGTAACCGGAGCGGCAAGAGGAATAGGTGAGGCAATAGCATTAAGATTTTTGGAAGACGGTATTGAAGGAGTTGCGTTGCTTGACCTTGATGAACAGACCGTAAAACAGACCGCTGCCAAATTGGATCCCGGCGGCAAAAGGGCTTTTGGCTTTAAATGCAACGTGGCTTCCAAGGAAGAGGTTGCATCCGTGTTCGAAAGCATTACAGCACAGTTTGGCAAGATAGACATACTTGTTAACAACGCCGGCATTACCAGGGACGCAATGTTCCATAAAATGACCGACGAGCAGTGGGATACGGTTATAGATGTCAATCTTAACAGTGTCTATAACTGCTGCAAGGCTGTGGTGCCGGGCATGAGAGAGCGGGGCTATGGAAAGATTGTCAATCTTGCATCCGTGTCTGCCTTCGGCAATATCGGACAAACAAATTATGGCGCTTCAAAAGCCGCCCTTATTGGATTTACGAAATGCCTTGCAAAGGAGCTGGCAAGGAATAACTGTACTGTAAATGCTATAGCCCCAAGCTATATAAATACCGAAATGCTTCAGGCGGTTCCGGAAAACGTAATGGCTAAATTTATTGCCGCTGTTCCCGCTAACCGCCTTGGAGAGCCAAGCGAAGTGGCCTCGGTGGTATCATTCTTAAGCTCGGACGATTCCAGCTTTATTACCGGGGAGTGCATTGTCGTTTCCGGCGGTTCATATATGTAAGAACTCCCGATGACAAAACCTTATATACAAGATTATTTTGGAGGTGCCAGTTAAAATGAAGATAGCGGTAGGCAGCGATCATGCGGGCTATGAATTAAAGGTTAAGCTGCTTGATGAAATCAGGGCGTTAGGCCATGAAGTCATCGATTTTGGAAGCTATGACCCGAATCCCGTCGATTTCCCTGATATAGCAAAGCTTGTAACCGGAGCGATACTAAGCGGTGAATGCAAACGCGGCATCATGTTCTGCGGAACCGGTGTGGGTGCAGCCATAGCCTGCAATAAGGTGAAAGGAATTAGGGCATCGGTCTGCCATGATATCTATTCCGCACACCAGTGTGTCGAACATGACGATGTACAGGTAATGTGCCTGGGTAACCAGATTATCGGGCATTCCGTGGCACTGGAGCTGATAAAGATATTCCTGGAGGCGGAGTTCTCCACGGATGAGGATTTCAGGCGGCGTGTAAACAAGCTGTCACAGATGGAAAGCTAATGTTTCTCCCCTCCCCCTTTATAATCAAAATCAAGAGGCGGTTCCTAATATAGACCATATCCATAGCTTATACTTTAATATGCACAAACTCACAGGTATGCCGCTATATTATGAAACCGGCTCTTGCTTTATGTATTTATTTCAATACTACTTTACTGTTACCTTAAAAATCATTAATTATTATACTTAGTACTGATATTATAAATAATTTGCCATTATATAAAAATAAACCAAAGTATTATATAAGGGTAGTTTTTGGGGTAGTTTTTTATCCCCCTTCTGATGGCATATTATGCCATGAATGACTGCAAGGCCGCTCCAGCTGTCGCTGGCCGCGGCCATTTATATTTTTAATGTTTATTTCTTTATATCAGGCAGGTAATCCGGATTAATCGCGTAGAAGTTCTTGGAATCCAGTTCGTCAAGAACAATGCGCAGCGCTTCGCCGAATCTCTGGAAATGGTTGATTTCCCTTTGCCTTAGGAACTTAATCGGATCACATACCTCCTGGTCATGAACCAGGCGCAGTATGTTGTCGTAGGTGGTCCTTGCCTTTTGTTCGGCGGCCATGTCTTCTATCAAATCGGTGATAACATCGCCCTTGCTTTGGAAGAACGTGGACGTAAAAGGTATCCCTCCGGCTGACTGGGGCCACAAGCCCAACGTATGGTCCACGTAATACTTCTCAAAGCCGCTCTCCATAATTTCCTGGGGTGTTATATCCTTGGTAAGCTGGTGAACTATTGCGCTTACAATCTCCATGTGGGCCAGCTCCTCCGTGCCTATATCCGTGAGAACACCGGCAACCTTCTTATTCTTTGTTGAATAACGCTGGGACAGATAGCGCATGGATGCGGCTAGTTCACCGTCCGGTCCGCCGAATTGCATTTGCATATAATATTTATTTTATTCTGCCTGATGCCAGCGCCTCTCTTGTTGCTTTTCCGATTTTCGTCCCGTCATCGTTCATGTGCTTGCCCCATCCAAGGGCATCCCAGTACATCAAGACAGCTATCCTGGTCTTTGGGCCATATGATCCATCGACTTTCAACGGAACAATGTTATTTATCCTAGGATAAATACTTGGCAGTACGACGTTTAATCTTTCCTGGGCCCAGCGAATGTCCTCTTTCGAGCTGTTCGGTGTGATTGTCTTTGCCGGGATATGGCTTTCCGGAATATATTTTATCCCGGCATACTCACAAAATCCCTGAGCAATCTCCTGGGCGCACTCCTTCCAAAAGGCCTCATTTGCCATCATTTCAATCGCTTCCCGCTCATTGGTCATGAAAGCGAGCTCAACAAGGATTGCCGCTTTTGTGTTCATTCTGTTGCAGTTGCACATGGCCAGGCTTTGAGCTGTTACACCCCTGTTTTTTTGCCTGGTACCGCCAATAAGATGTTTTAGGATTATTTCAGCCAGCTTTTTGGATTGTCCGGGGTATTTGTCGTGTATATAGACCCCGACACCCTCGGCCGAGTTAAATGTCTTTCCATCCCCGTAGGCGTTGAAATGGACAGATACGCTATAATCGCAATTTGCCAGAGCTATGGTTTTTTGCCGGTCGGCTAACGGCGTATCGGGATCATCAAAAGCATTTGCGTCATTCCAGCCGGTCCGCATGGTCTCAAAGCCGCACTGCTTCAGTTCCTGTTCAAGCAAATAAGCAACCCCCACACTGGCTATATGCTCCCGTAACTGCTCACCTTTCTTAATGACAAGCTTATCCGAAATTTTCACCTCCTTAGGAAACGGAGGGGTTCTCTTGCCGGCCGTATCGCTGCCATGTCCGGCGTCAATATTAATTTTAATCGCCATTTGGATCCTCCTTTGTCCTGGCCTTATTCATGACCCGCTTCTTAATATCCTTAACAAGAGACCGGCCAATGCCAGGCATTTTATGTATAAATACCGTAATCGCCTAAGCGGTTTTGTCCTTTCGTTTTAGCCCTATAGCCCTCACAGCCCTGTCATTCAACTCAATTGAGATTTTTCTTTTTTCTTCCGCTAAAAGGCTATCCCACGGAACGTCCACACCATTGATATTGACGTATATTTTGTATGTCATTTCTTTGCGTTTTGCCATCCGGATCACCTCTATGGTATAAATATGTGGCACTGTTTGTACTTGTTGCCTCATGCAATGACTTTTTCCCGTTAATGGATCAGCAGCAAGCAAACTATGAGAAAGGAAACGGAACTTCGCTTAATGCGGTTATATCGGCTATATGTTGAGAATATGGTGTAAATGAGGAACGGCCGGGAACCGGAAACGGCAAAGGGGATGAACACCATGCATGAAAACCATGTGCGTATAGGCGCGCTTTATATCCGGGTAAGCACCGAAGATCAGACCGAGTATTCTCCCAATGCCCAAAAGCGTCTGTTGCTCGATTATGCAAGGAAAAACAGTATAACCGTGCCCAATGAATATGTTTTTATCGAGGAGGGTGTATCCGGGCGGAAAGCCGACAAGCGCCCGCAATTCCAAAAAATGATAGGCCTGGCAAAGTCTAAGGATCATCCTTTTGATGTTATTCTTGTATGGAATTTCTCCAGGTTCGCAAGGAACCAGGAAGAGAGCATCGTCTATAAGTCCCTCCTGCGCAGAAACAACGTGGATGTAATCAGCATATCCGAATCTGTTGCAGACGGCCCTTTTGGATCCCTGATTGAACGCATCATCGAATGGATGGATGAATATTATTCCATACGCCTGTCCGAAGAAGTGAAAAGAGGAATGACCGAAAAAGCGCTGCGCGGCGAATACCAAACATGTTCACCTTTTGGGTATAGGGTAATTAACGGTGAATTGCATATTGAAGAAGAAACAGCCCCTATCGTCCGGAGAGTTTTTGAAATGTACCTGTATGAAAATAAAAATTATCGCGCAATCGCCCGAAAGCTCAATGAGATGGGTATAAAAACCACAAGAGGAAACCCGTTTGAGAGCCGTACAATAAAATATATGCTCCAGAATCCGGTTTACAAGGGTTATGTCCGGTGGAATCCGAGCGGGAAAGGCGATCTTCGGAGACAGAAGGATATCATAAAGGGCGGCATAATTATTCGTAAAGGCAGCCATAAACCCATCGTGCCGGAGGATATCTGGGATGCAGTGAATGAGAAAATATTGTCAGCATACAGGCAAAAATACGCCAAACCAAATGATATGCTGTCTCACTGGCTAAGCGGTGTATTGTATTGTTCAAACTGTAATCAAGTTCTGGTTTCCGGTGGAGCATCAGGCGGCTTCCAATGTCACCGGTATGCAAAAGGCGTCTGCGCCGTATCCCATTATGTGAGCTTCACCAAAATCGAAAAAATTGTTATTGATGCTGTCCGGGAACTGGCGGCAACAGGCGATTTTGACTATGAAATTATCGAAGCCGATCCATACAGATACGACATAGAGGCAATTCAAAACAACATAAAAAGGCTGGAGCAAAAAGAAGCGAGAATAAAGGATTCGTATATAAATGGATTTGACACGCTGGAAGAATATAAATCTAATAAAGAAAAGCTGCAGGCTGAGCGAAATGCCTTAGAAGAGCAGCTTAAGGCAATGCGTCCCTCAAAAGAAACATACAATGGCCAAAAAGATATTATGAACCATATAAAAGGTTTATACTCTATTGTTGCATCTAACACGGATATAATTACAAAAAATACTGCCATAAGAAGTGTAGTCAAAAAGATTGTATACAATAAAAGAGCTGAAAGCATTGATGTCTTTTTATTTTACTCTTAAATTATATGCAAATACAATCCGGTCCGCCAAACTGGCTCATTATAACCATAGCAAGCTTTGGATTTCTGCATGTAATATTTACAGGATATTGCAATCTTCTCTCATAACTCCACATTCACTAGCACCTTCCTTCCCACGGCCAGGGCTCTTCAACCCAGGCCCATCTGTTCTTGACATCCACATCATAGCTGTATATCGGTCCGTAGTTTCTGGTATATTCTTTAACGGCTTCTTCTCTGACCCGGCTGATCTTCTCCCAATAATCCAGCGCTTCCCGGTCCGTAGGATGGGTGTCGAGATATATTCTCAAATCATCCATAACGAAGCTGGTTGCGGTAATAAACGCGAACAGCTTATCCCTGTTATTAACATTCATCCATCAGCATCCCCTTCCGTACCAGTTGTATTGCAATTCTTTAAATAAAGTCCCGTTCTCCAGGGCGGCAAATTCATTCTCATACAGATCCCTGAAGCACTGCCACGGAACATAGCACATACCTATCGGAAAACGTTCCGGCTTGAAATCATCCTCGCAATAGCTCCTGCTTCTTTCGCATCCGCAGTCGCTGTCCGGGATATCACCGCATACCGGCTGGGTAGCCCTGTAAGGAGGAACATACCGGCTGCGTCCCATATTGCTGTGATACATCCGTCTATCCATCAAGAATACTCCTTTCGATTAATTGAAAACTTTATAACATCTTTTGCTTTATATATCTTATGAAGATAGGACAATTCTGTGCCTGTATGGAACGCTGAAAAGTGTTTTATTGATTTAATAAGTGCAATTTATTGACAATATAGCGCAATTCATATAATATTTAATTTGTAATTTTGCTAAAGACAGTCTAAGTCAAGGAGAAAAAGCCGGGGGATGTATCATTTTATAATTAATCCAAACTCAAGCTCGGGAAAGGGAATCCGCCATTGGTGGACCGTCAAGGAGGAGCTGGACCGAAATAATATAGCATATACAGCAGATTTCACAAAATATGAGGGACATGCCGTCGAGTTGGTCGAAAAAATCTGCCGGAAATACGACGGCATAAAAACCATTGTCGTCCTGGGAGGCGACGGGACTTTAAATGAAGTAATCAACGGAATTGAAAACTTTGACGATGTAACCTTGGGATATATCCCTTCCGGTTCAAGCAACGACTTGGCCCGAAGCTTAAAGATTCCCAGGAAACCGAAAAAATCCCTTGAGATGGTACTTAGACCATCCCGGTATATATACCTTGATTACGGGGAAATTACGTTCAGTGACCAGGAAGTTAAACCCAGAAAATTCGGATGCTCCAGCGGAATAGGATATGATGCGGGTGTGTGTGCGGAAGTGCAGCAATCCCCGCTGAAAAAGAAGCTTAACCGCTTTGGCGCAGGAAAATTCATATATCTGGCCATAGCCATCAAGCAGCTCTTTGGCACGAAGTTTCAGAATGCAACCATTATCCTGGATGAAACAAGAAGTGAAATGTATTCGAAGGTTCTCCTCATATCCAACATGATTCACCAGTATGAGGGAGGGGGCCTAAAAATGGCTCCGGACGCCGATCCTACTGACGGCAAGCTCAGCATATGCGTAGTTCACGGATTGCCTAAAATATTGATTCTGCTGCTTTTACCGACCATTATTTTCGGCAGGCACATTCATCTGAAAGGCGTGGAAACCTTCAATTGCTCAAGCATTGAGATTATGCTGGAGGATAGGGCGGCCGTTCATACCGACGGAGAAGTTCCGGCCTTCAGCTCACATATAAATGTCCGCTGTATCCCGCGAAAGATTAGGATGATTCTATGATAATACAATGAAAGCAGGTGTAAATATGCGCAGGCGTTCAAACATGGAGACATCCTCCATGATTGTTTTACTAACCATTATCAGTATTGTCGTTCAGTTTGCTGCTTATTATTTTCTTGCTCTGCCGTATCTCATCCTTGGAATAAGCAGCGCCGCGGTAATTGTATGTATTCATATCCTGTTGGAACAGTCTCTGTCATATGAACCCTGCACCGCATATACCATTCTGCTTTTGTTCATATCGTCGATTATTACCGTTTTATCCTATCCGAAAGCGGAAAGCAACATTTTCCCGTATACCAACACCATGTTGGGAATCATAGCGGTCAACTGGGCTGTTCCCATGCTGTACTGCTTTATACGGAATATGTTTGATTATGGCAACAGGATTGAAAGGTTCAATTCCTTCTACCGTAATATAAGCCTGGTATTCATAGTGTTTTACATTGTTTTCCTTCTGTACGGGTCATTCTCGACAGGCTCCATAGCGGCATTAAACCGCATCAGGTCCAATCATCAAAACTTTACGCCGTTTTGGTGGATTGCCACTTTGATTGAAGATTATCTAAACGATATGATTCCTTTAAGCGACATACTTGCGTACCTGTTCGGCAGGATTATGATATTCATCCCATACGGCTTTTACATTATCCTGGTATTCAGATACCGGTCAAAACTGATCCGGTTCATATCCCTGCTTTTGCTTCCTTTACTGATTGAGCTGATCCAGTACTTCATAATACCTGCCAGATGTGATGTTGACGATTTGATATATGCGTTTATAGGAGGAATATTAGGCGGTCTGTTGTATTATCTTACGAATGCCATATACCGTGCGTTTTCCAATAAGGATTTCCTGTCCAAGGATTCCGAATACAAATATTCCAGCGGTTCCCTGCACTTTTAACGGTTCCAGAATTCCGATACTATATCGGCCATGGAATCAATATCCACGGGGACAAAAGGGAACCACTCCCTTGGGAACAGCTGATAGTATTTCGGCTGGGCAAACCTCTCATCCAACAGTAAAATAATGCCCCGGTCTTCTTCCGTACGGATTACCCGTCCTGCAGACTGCAGGACTTTATTCATGCCCTGGTAAAGGTAAGCATAGTCGAAGCCGTTCTTGCCCCTTTCGTCAAAATAACTTCTGAAAAGCTCCCTTTCGTTGCAGACCATGGGCAGTCCGGGACCAACTATAACCGCTCCTATGAGCCTGCTTCTTTTTAAATCGATGCCCTCGCTGAATATACCGCCCATAACGCAGAACGCAATTCGCGTCTGCGTCGGGTTTTCCACAAAATCCTCGAGAAACATCTCTTTTTCCTCTTCCTTCATATTGCTGCCCTGCATTACAATTCCGTCAATTTCGCCTTCCGCGAGCTCAAAAACCGCCTGCATCATTTGGTACGAAGGAAAAAAGACCAGGTAATTCCCTGTTTTCAGTCTTGTAAACTCCTTGATATATCTTATAATCCTCCGGTATTCGCTGTTGTTCCTCCTGTTATATCTGGTGCTTACGTCGGCTCCCACCATTACCAGCCGGTTTTCCTTCTTAAAGGACGACGGGGCATATACGGCATAATCGTCCTCATTTCCTCCCAACTGGTCCATGTAATACTTGATGGGAAGCAGGGTCGCGGAAAAAAGCACCGCGCTCCTGCCCCGTTCATAACACCTGGCCAGGTTTTTTGACGGATCCATGCATTGAAGCTTTATTCTGAATCTCTCATCTTCATCATAATCGGTATATATCGTATAATTCTCATCCAGAATATCATATATATTAAGAAAATGCCTTATATCCAGGTACAGCTTGCTTATCTCCTCGCCGACATTCTTAGCTTCCTGGAAATAAGCTTCATACTCACCTATAAGCTCCATAAGGTGTATGATAAAGTCACTGATATCGTAAACAACCTCAAACTCGTCACATTCTCTCTTAAGCTTCAGCAGATCCTTGTTGCACTTGTCAATGCATTTAACCAGCTTGGTATGAGCGTCCTTTACGGACCGCTTCACCAGCAGGAAATCCTCCTTGTATAAGACGGCGCTGAACATCTCCCTGGCCCTGTCCACAAGATTATGGGCTTCGTCAATCAGGAAAACATAGTCCTCCTGCCTGTCGTTGGCAAAAAACCTGCGAAGATAAACATTCGGGTCAAAGACATAATTGTAATCACATATGATTGCATCGGACCACAAGGTCACATCCAGGGACATTTCAAACGGACAGACATTATGCTTTTTGGCATAATATAAAATCAGGTCCCTGGTTATTTTATCCTCGTTTATGAGCATATCGTATACCGCCGCGTTAACCCTGTCATAATGGCCCTTGGCCCTGGGGCAGGATGCCGGGTTGCAGTCCGGTTTATCCAATATGCATACCTTTTCCTTTGCCGTTATGGTGGTTACCTTGATGCTTAATCCCTTGTCCGTAAGAACCCGGAATGTTTCTTCCGCGGCTGTTCTTGTTATGGTCTTGGCCGTAAGGTAAAAAATCTTGCTGACAATCCCGGTTCCCATCGCTTTGACTGCCGGAAACACCGTAGATATTGTCTTTCCGACACCCGTGGGGGCTTCTATGAACAGCTTCTTCTTTCTAAGTATGGTCCTATAAACACCTGCTGCCAGCTCCTTCTGGCCTTCCCTGTATGTAAACGGGAATTCAAGGGCATTTATCCCGTCGTTTCTTTTGTCTATCCATTTTATTTGCCATACCGCCCATTTCGCATATTCGTTAATCAAATCATTAAACCACCGGCCGATTTCCTCGAAAGAAAAACTCTCTTCAAAGTATTTGACGCTTTCCGATTCCAGGTTGACATATGTCAGGCGTATGCCTATTTGCGAATGCCTGTGTTTTACAGCATATATGTATGCATAGCACATTGCCTGGGCCCGGTGGACCGAAACCGGTTCTGCCAGGTATGCCAGGTCCATGTATACCCCTTTAATTTCATCAATTACCGCCTCGGGCTTTGCGCCGATGAATGAATCATCCGCTTCATCCGGCTTGCTTGAAAATACCCCGTCCGCCCTGCCTTCCACCGTTAGCTCCAGGGATACCCCGTCATAATTCACAGGAACCGTGATGCTTAAAGCAACCTCGGACGCATAATCCGCCCCCATCTGCTTTTGAAGCTTCCTGTGAATGCGCCCTCCGGCTCGCATGGCTTCGATCTCGTCCCTGCCTCCCCGGGTATTGTCCAGGTCTCCGCTTCGCATGATAAACTCCACAAGATTCCTAACAGATATGCTGATTTCCTTGACACTTTCGCTCATAAACGGTTTCCTCCATGGCAGCCGGACATAATCTGCCGGCAATATGGGATATAAAAAAGACATCCTGCAGGATGCCCGATGACATCCTTCGGATGTCTTTAATTATAGCATAATTTTTGATTTTATACCCGGAAACTGTCCGAATTACCATTAAGAATCTATATATAGAAGTCTTCAAGCTCTTCGTCAAGTGTTCCGTTCTCGTAGTGCTTGATCCAGTTTGTCTTAGCCCCCTTCTTTCGTGATGCGGAGTGTCCGCGCCTGTCATACTCATCATATAAAAGTTTCTTGCTCATTGCTCTCTTTTCCCGCTCAATTCGCTTCATAGTCTGATATTTGGCCATCTGCGGATCAATGGGAATCCTGCTGTTGCTCTCATTTGGCCCTGTGGTAGCCACCAAAATTTACCCCTCTCTTTAATAATAATTAGTAATATTAAGTTGTCACATTTAATTTTAAAATATTTTAAGTTAAAGTCAATATTTATTTGTTTTAAATATATGTTTTACACTTGCATTTTTTGCCTACATCTGATACATTTTATGTATATTCTTCTAATGATATCATTAGGGGAAAATTCTAAAAGTGAGGTAATAATATGAACGGACACAATCATAACGATAACTGCGGATGCGGTCACGATGACATGTACGATTACATTACATTGTCCCTGGACGATGGTACGGAACTGCAATGTGTTGTGCTTGAAATTTTTACGGTAGACGATAAAGAGTATATTGCTCTTCAACCTATAGACGGGGAAGAGGATGATAATGTTTTTCTATATCGCTTTATCCAGGAAAATGAAGACGATGAACCTCAACTCCTGAACATCGAGGATGATGAGGAATTCGAGGCGGTTGCGGATGCATTCGAAGAAATACTGGACACCCGGGAGTTCGACGAAATATTTGATGAGGACGCCGAAGAGTACGACTTTGACGAGGATGATGAATAGTAATCCGATATTGTCAGGGTGCTTTGATGCCAGGCATGGCATCACGGCACCCTTTCTTATTTTATCCGCGCTCACCGGTTTCCGCTATGAATCGGGACGGAGACATGGACTTGTTATAGCGCTGCCCGCAGCTGAATATATACAGCTTATTCTTAGCCCTGGTCATTGCCACGTAAAACAGCCTTCTCTCTTCTTCGATGCTTTCAGGAAGCACCGACTTTTTATGGGGCATTATGCCTTCATTTGCATCCATAATGAAAACTGTTGAAAACTCCAGGCCCTTTGAGCCATGCATGGTCATTATCCGGACTGCGTCGGCCTTATTGCCTGCCATTTTGGCAGCCTGCCTTATAAGCTCTTCTTTGTATTCCTCCATGAATGAAAACCATTCCGAATATGTGTTAAACCCTCTTGCGCTCTCCTGAAGCTCATCCAGGATGTCCGTAAGCTCCTCCGGTTTAATCCTGCGTTTTGCAGCATAATCCCTTAAGAATTCTTCATATCCTATTCCCCTTCGTATATACTGGATTGCAGCGTATGGCTTCATCCCTGAAAGCATGGCAAGATCATATTCCAGCTGCTCGATCCTGTCAAGCATCCATTTCTTGTCCTCATAATATTCTTTAATCTCTTCAATGCTTGTGTTGGGGCTGTCAAAGCATTCCCTTTCAATATACCGTACCGGCCTGTTGATAATTCTTAAGAACAGTCCACGGTCGGTCCCACCCGTCGCTATCCTAATGTAGGACAGTATATCCCGGGTAATCCAATGATCATAGATGTTCGGCAGGCTGTCCCCCGCAATGAACGGTATGTTATATTCAATAAGCTTTTGAATTATTGCTCCCGCTCCCAGGTTCGTCCGCACAAGTATGCATATGTCGGATAAAGATTCGTTTTGCTTCGCAAGCAAAAGAATTTCTTCCGCAAGCTTTGTATTTTGCTCCGTCATGGAATCAAAATGCCTTAAGACAACCTCACCGCCTTTTTTCGAATGGGCGGAAATCTCCTTTTCAAACCGGTTTTTGTTGTGGGAAATCAGATTACATGCCGCACTTACGATATGATTATCAGACCTGTAATTGACATTGAGAAGAACCTTTTTACAATCGGGATGGTCCGACGGGAAGTTCAACATAATTTCCGGCTTTGCGCCCCGGAATCGGTAAATGGACTGGTCATCGTCCCCTACGATAAACAGGTTGTTTTCAGGCGCAGCCAGCATCCTGACAATATCATACTGGAGTATATTGATGTCCTGGAATTCGTCTATAAGAATATATTTGAATTTGCTCTGCCACAGCTTTAAGATGTCCGGCCTTTCGGACAGAAGCTTGCAGCACATGACCAGCATATCGTCATAATCTATCTTTTTGAGCCTTTGAAGCCTTTTATTATATTCCCTGTAGATGTTTCTGAAAACCTCGTCCCCGCAGCTCATGGAATAATAAGCGGAAATATCCATCCTGTTGCCCTTTACCAGGCTTATTTCGGATAACAGCTCCGAAACAAATTCCTTCTCATCCTCATACCCCTGCCCCATCATGGACAGGATATTTCTAAGACATGCCCGCTTTTCGTCCTCGCTTATTATGTTTTCGGGACTAAAGCCGTAGGCATGTCTTAATATTGCAAAGAAAACCGCATGGAATGTCCCAAAGCTAACACCCGTACTGCCAACACCCAGCAGCCTTAAGAACCGCTCCTTCATCTCCCCCGCCGCGGCCCTGGTAAATGTAATAACCAGGATATTCTCTTCAGGTATATTGTATTCCCGAATCAAATACCTCGTCCGCTCGGTAATCACCAGAGTCTTTCCGGAGCCGGGACCGGCCAGCACCATCATTGGTCCGTCCTTGTGGCGTATGGCCGTCTTCTGAGCCCGGTTCAGATTCATCTGCCCAATGCCTTGTTCAGCTTGTCGATGGCAATCCTTATACGTCTTAAGCTTTCCTCTTTGCCGAGGATGCTCATGATCTCATAAGCGCCTCCGGGTGTTGACTGCTTGCCTGATACGGCCGTTCTTACAGGCCAAAGAGCTTGCCCGTTTTTTATTTGCTTTTCTTCGATGTAGGATTTTATGATCTCCTCGATGGAAGCTTCGGAATAATCCTCCAAAGCCTCAAACCTGGGCAGAAGCTCATTCAATACAACCAGCGAGCTTTCCGTATCAGTCTTCATCTTCTTGTGGGTGAACATCTCCGCGTCATATTCGGGAAGCTCTTCAAAAAAATCTATCAGGGAACCGATATCACACAGGGTTTCTATTCTTGTCTTTACAAGGCTTGCTATCTTCCTGAAATCCAGTTCTTTTTTAATAACTGCCTTGATATATGGAAGGGCCATGTTATAGAACCTGTCCTCATCCATCATCTTAATATATTCACCGTTCATCCAGCGAAGCTTGACCATATCGAATACCGCGGGAGACTTGTTTATGTTGTGGTAGTCAAACTCCCTAATCAGCTCCTCAAGAGACATGATTTCATTGTTGCTTGGAGGGCTCCATCCAAGCAGAGCTACAAAGTTTATGATAGCCTCCGATATGAATCCCTGCTCGAGCAGATCCTCGTATGACGAGTGGCCGCTTCGCTTGCTGAGCTTTTTGTGCTCCTCATTTGTAATCAAGGGAAGATGCACATATACAGGCTCTTCCCAGCCGAAGGCCTGGTAAAGCCTGGTGTATTTCGGAGTGGAGGACAAATACTCATTTCCCCTCACTACATGGGTAATTCCCATAAGATGGTCATCAACCACATTTGCGAAGTTATAAGTGGGGAAACCGTCCGACTTAATTAGAATCATGTCGTCCAACTCTTCATTGCTTACGGTAATGTCCCCATATATGACATCATGGAAAGTGGTTGTTCCTTCCTCGGGAATATTCTGACGTATTACATAGGGTATTCCGGCCGCCAGCTTCTCCTCTACCTCTTCCTTGGATAGGTGGAGGCAATGCTTGTCGTACTTGGTGATTTCCTTAACCTCGTCATCCTCATCACCCTCGTCCGCGCTGCTGACGGATATTTTCAGAGAAGCCAGGCGCTCCTTGGTACAGAAGCAGTAATATGCCGCTCCCTTATCAATCAGCTCCTTGGCATACTTCATGTAAATGCCCGCCTTAACCCTTTCGCTTTGCACGTAAGGACCGCATCCGCCGTCCTTGTCGGGGCCTTCGTCATGAATCAGCCCCGTACTTTCAAGAGTACGGTAAATAATATCTATTGCCCCGTCAACGTAACGTTCCTGGTCCGTATCCTCGATGCGCAATATAAATGTGCCGCCCTCATGCTTGGCAATCAGGTATTCATAAAGGGCAGTTCTTAAATTGCCAACATGCATCCTGCCGGTCGGACTCGGTGCAAACCTGGTCCTGATTTTCTTCATGTCAATCTTCCTCTCTGTTTTAGTAGCTGTAATCCTTGAATAAATCGTAGTACTGTCGGCTCATTTCCTCATCCAGCATCTCCTGGAATGTCGGGCTTTTCATAAGCAACATAACCATGATAAACACCAGCATGCCTATAACAAAGGTAATAGCCATATATACTAATGTTGCCCTGGCCCAGTTCCTTTTACTCTCGGCCGCGTTTTTATCAAGCGCCCAAACTAAAAGCATTACAAAGAAAACCAATCCTCCCACACATGGAATAAACAAAAGGAGATATGTACCAAGCCAGTTTCCGAATGAAACCGGTTCCTGATTGCTGTTAAGATCTACTGTCCGTACCGTTGTATAAGCCGGACCCTGTGTACCGGAATCCTCCGTTCTTCCTTGACCGGGGTTGAAATTCTCCCTGAAGGAAGCTCCACAGTATTCGCAAAAGTTCGCATTTTCATTGTCGGTGCTTCTTCCGCAGGAATTGCATACCATGGTATTCACCTCGTTTAGCATTTTCTCTCATTATAACATATCAAAAGCAAAAATCAATTGTACAGGAAATTACAGACAGAAAAAAAATGGACACACCGGTAGGTTTTGCACGAAGCATTTTCCGGTATGCCCGATATGGCTTTTTATTAATTCCATGTGTATTCCGTTATTAATTTTCGGTTCTGATGGCCTCAATGGCACTTATCTTTGTTGCTCGCCTTGCCGGGAAGTAGCCTGACAGCAGGCCTACCACCACTGATATTCCCAGGCCTAAAAGCGGCAGGTACAGTGGAATAATCGAGTATGAAACTTCCGCCACTTCAGTGCCTCCCAAATACGAACCGCCTCTGTTTACCAATGCGCCAAACAGCGGTTTGCCATATTTGTTAATCAGATAGGAAGCCAGGTAGCTGAATCCGACGCCGATCACCCCTCCGATGAAACCAATCATTCCCGCTTCATACAGGAACAGCATGCGTATGTCCTTGACGACGCATCCCAAAACCTTCATAATGCCGATTTCCTTGGTCCTTTCGTAAATGGACATGACCATGGTATTGGCAATACTGATGGCCGATACGAACATGGATACCGCGCCAAGGAACAGGAATATGAGCTGCAGGGTCTTGGACGCTTCAATTGTAGGCTTAAGATACTGCATGAGGCTGTTGGACTGGTAGCCCATTTCCTTTATCTTATCCTGTACTTCCTCGACATGATCGATATTATCGACATTGAGCATGATCTGCTGGTACTCATCCAATTCCTTCATGGCTTTTTTTCTGTCATCAAGGGTCAGGGTATTGCAGTACTGCATGTATATCTTTTCAAAATACTCCAGGTCCATATATGCATTGTAGTCATATTCCGCCTTGGTTTCCACCATCTTGGCCACGTTGGTCAAAGGAAGCATAAACTCCTTCCTCCTCGGGTTCCTCTGGTACCGCCATTCATCGAATTTAAAGAAAATCTTATCCTTCTGAAGGTCAACCTGTTTATATTTCACATTCATCCATGAGGTCGGATTGCTTTCATAGAATTCCCACGGCTGGTTGTATCCGAACACAATTGTGCTGTTGTCCTCATCATTTGGATATTCGCCGAACATAAGCTCAGGAAATTCAAATGCTTCAAACACCGACCTGTCCATAACCATTATGTTAGCACCGGATTCATACTTTCCCGAAATATACCTGCCATAAATGTATATTACAGGTGTCACAGCCCTAACGTGGTCCATGGCTCTAATTTGCTCAACCAAATCCTTTGTAAGCTTCTGCTCCTGGCCGCCCACCCAATTGCCGTTATCATCATAAATAGCGCCATAGGTATCTATGGTTATTGTGGTCAGGCTGCCGTATTCCTTAACCTGTTTTTCAAAGCTTCTGTCCATTCCATGGCCTATGGATATTGTTATGATTATAAACAAACAGCCTATCACAACACCAAGAACCGTCAAAATGGTCCGCACTTTCCTTCTGAACAGGTTTTTTAGCCCCATTCGAAGCAAATCACTAATCCTCATACAAATCAATTCCTTTTTTGATTTTCAACTTGGCTAACAGTACTCCGATTACAATGCTGACAACCAGTACTGCGGCAGAAATACCGATAACAAACGGCCATGAGGAAAGCAGCGGATCCTTCACCTCTCCCATTCCGGTTTCAGTGCCGTAATCAATATAACCACCATCAATATATCCACCATCGATATATCCCGGATCTATGTATCCGTCATCTATGTACCCGCCATCGACGAAACCCGGATCCATAATAAATTCTTCATTAGAAACACCCGGGTCAATATAGTCTCCTTCTACAGCGGACTCGGAGTCCTCATTTATTACGTCGCCTTCAAGAGTTTCCTCCTCATAAACCTCCTCACCGGCATTGCCGGCATCGGAAGCCTGTCTGTCAACCTCGGCATCGGTCTTCATCTCACCCGATGTTTCCGATGGTCCCGTTATAGGTTCAATTTGAATGTCAACCGTATTATTTGCTATTAAATATAATCCACTCATAGTATCCTCCAATCTATCCATAAACTGCAATATATATACGCATTTATTCCCCGGTTCCGCCTTTCATGCCGGCATTATCAATACATATCTTCCTTGCTGCGGAGCTTGCGCTTGTAGATATTGACAACAACCTTCCTGGAAACAGGTATGAAGATAACCAGTATGGCTGCCTGTATAGCTATGAATGCCCACAGCGGCATGATTTCCTTCTTGGGCTGCGGCACATCCGGATTGAATACATCCACATCGCCGTCACCACCTCCGGGATACCAGCCCCCGGAGTCCTGGCCCATTACCGACCACTCAAATTCCTTCGTATAAACCTGTTCATCCCCGTTGCTGTCCTCAAATGTTATTTTGATAACTCCGTACGCCAATCCTTCCACATTCGGAATTACCTCAAATTCCACATAGGAGCGGTCACCGGCATTTACATTGCCTATATAAAACATGTTGCCGTTGGAGATCATGAAATCCCCTTCAACCATTGCCGTAACATTGTTCAATGTGGATTTGCCCATGTTATAAAACTCGAAGGAAATGCTTGCAGGCATTCCTACCTTGACGCCCTCATCCCATGAGTAAAGACTTACGTAATCAACTACGGGACGGGCATTTTCCACAACCTGCAGGTTCAGCTCATGCTCTTCAACCTCGCCAATCTTACCGGTCTGGGGATTTGGCTCTATGCCGTCATACTCGTACTCTATCGTGACATATATGGGATATGTTCCTGTTGCAGTATCGGACTTAATCTTCATTTCCAAGGAGTCGGAATAGACCTCTCCCGGGCCGATCTTGCTTACAAAGAAGCTGTTGCTTCCCTGGGTAACCGAGAACACCTCGCTGCCCATCTGGGATTTTCCTGATATAGTGATTATTATGTTCTTGGCGGCAACCGATGAATGGGTATTGCGTATTTCAAAATTAAAATTGAATATGCTGCCTGCCCTAAGCTCTTCGATATCTGCTTCATATTTGCTTACTATAAGCCTTGGCTTGCTGGCGCTGCCCAAATCATTCTGAATATCCAATACGGGTATGTCAATAATGTCCCCGCCGCCAAGATATGTGTAAGCAACCGTCAGATAACTCATTCCTTCCGGTGCGTCCTCGGAAACGGTCAACGGAATTGTGATTCTCTTGGTTTCTCCGCCCTTAAACTCACCAATGTATATGTAAGGGTCAGTATTTACCGGTATAAATGTATTGTTGGAGAGATTCTTGACCGAAACCTTGAATTCGTTAAGAGTTACATTACTCTTGTTTACAATATCAAACGAAACATCCAGTCTTTCTCCCGCCTCGGGCTTTTCCGGGGATTGGGAAACATTTGTTATCAGGATTATAGGCGTTCCTTCGTCGGGAATTACCTCTTCCTCAATATACGGGTATATTGTAACCGAAGATTCATACTCTACACCGTCCGCATCAAAATAAGCGAACTTGAGATTAATCGGATACAGGCCGCCGTGATTTTTCTTTGCTACAAGCAGCGGCAGTTCAACCTCTATCGTCTCCCCTGCCTTAACATTATTTGTTTCAATATATTCCGTGTAATAATCCTTTATAAATGTCGAAGGTCCGATGTTTGACTCATCCATAAAAATACGGGGATTAACAGCGGTGCTTCCTCCGTCGTTGACTATCTTGAGCACCAATCCCATCCTGTCTCCGGCCTTGGCGGATTCATTGTATCTAAATCCGCTTAAGTTAAGGGCCGGCGCTTTCTGGTTCTCAACGAGCGTTACGTATATCTCATGGCTGTCGGAAAGCTCGGTGCCGTCATCCATTTTATATGTAAATGTCACTGTCAGTGTCTTAAGCCCCGTCTCCGCCGTCGGCAGAACCTTTATAGGCAAACTTAACGGTATATCCTTGCCCGGAAGGACATCATCCACCTTGATCTTCTTGGTGGGGTATCCTGCTATCATGCCGGTGTTTGCATAATCAACGCTTGCATATACGCTCCTGGCGGCTATCTCGCCTACGTTGCGGACAACAAACGACAGGGTCATATCCTGGCCTATGGTCGGATTGTTTATTTTAATATCATTTACCGTTAGCTGTGCGGGTTCCTTCTCCTTAAGTATCTGCGTCATAACGGTTAGGGAAGCGTCCACCGTCTTCCCTATGGCATTGCCCTGAATAAAGAATTCGATAGGGTAAACCCCGATCTTTGCGGAATCAGGTACGATTACTTCTATTTCTATGTACTGGTTCAATAAAGCGTAGTATATTGTTCCAAGAACATAATCGGTGCCCTCAGTCCTCAGGATCGGTGTTGATATCTTATAAGGCGTAGACGATCCGTCCACGGTAATAACAACCGATGAGATATCGGCTCCTACGGCCTTTATGGGTATAAGAAGCTTTTTTGTTTCACCGGGAACAAGAACAATATTCTCCGGCTTGGGGTTTATAACGCCGACATCCGTCTGCGCGTGCGCCGGTCCGCCGTTTCCAAAGGCACTCATAATCAGCATTAACAGTGATAAACCTATTGTTATCAAACCTTTAGCTTTCCTCTTCATAATTATCCCTCTACTTCCTTTTTAATTCGATTTTTGTGCTTGTATTTTTCCTATATATGAATCTATTTAAATTCTCCCGATATTATCCCGGGTTATGTGCCGGCAGGGCTTCCAAACCCTGTTCCGTCTGTCCGGTGTTTTCCTCCGGCCCGCCTGCTTCCGCTGTTTCCGCGGTTTCCGCCGTATTCCCGGCCAGCTGATCTACTATTTTCTCAATCCTTCCGTCCCTGATATGTATTATCCTGTCCGCATACATTGCCAGGTCCTTGTCATGGGTAACCATCACGATTGTCTGATGGTTTGCCTTTGCCATGCCCTTTATCAGGTCCATGACCTCCCTGCTGGTCTTTGAATCCAGGTTACCCGTAGGCTCATCGGCAAACACAATCTCGGGATTGCTTACGAACGCCCTCGCAATGCCGACCCTTTGCTGCTGTCCGCCGCTCATTTCGGTGGGCTTATGTTTCAGGCGGTCGCCCAATCCTACATTGATAAGCATTTGCCTTGCCAGCCTGCGTCTTTTCTTCCTGTTCATGTGTTTGAACACCAGCGGCAGCTCCACGTTCTCCAGAGCAGTCATTGAATTTAAAAGGTTATACGACTGGAACACGAAGCCCAGCGTGTTTTGCCTGAATTTGGCCAGCCCTCTTTCGCTCATTCTTTGAATGTTGTGCCCCTTTATCATTATCTGGCCTGCGGTGAGCTTTTCTATACCCGCCATCAGGTTCAACAGGGTGGACTTTCCCGAACCGGACGCTCCGTACAGGCATAAAAATTCGCCCCTTTTGACGTTAAAGCTTACGTCATCCACGGCAACAATCTTTTCCTTGCCCATCCTGTATATTTTTCTGGCATTTTTAACTTCTATTATATTTTCCGATTTATTGTTCCTGCTTTGTTTCAGCATATTTGTTATCACGTCCTTTTACAGGCATGTAGTCTTTTATAATGAATGATACAATAAATAACTTAAATTATGTCTAAATAAAATCTTAATTATTTCTTACATTTTCCTGTCCTGATAAATATTAGACGAATCAAATTCAATCCGGTATCCATATTTTTTTAATTTATTCAATAATTTCTTCTCCGGCAATCTCTTCCGTCCCGGACGAATCCGCCGGTTCGTCGTTGACCCTGTTCATTTGTTCTTTCCTTTGAATCCTGTAATCCACAAATCTTACAAGGATCAGCTTAATATACGCGCCTACCGGTACTGCCAAAAGCATTCCAAGCAGCCCGCCTATGGCATTGCCGAAGATTAAGGATACAATAATTATAAGCGGATGTATCTTTATTGATTTGCTGAGCAGCTTCGGACCTATGAAATTTCCGTCCACAAACTGGACAACAACAAGTATTGCTAATGCAATTACAAGCTTTTGAATTTCTCCGTTGATTATGCATACAAGCACCGTACTGATATATGCCACAATCGGGCCGAAATACGGTATAAGGTTTCCCAATCCCGCAAAAATACCTATTACAATAGCAAATCTTACGCCAACCACGGATAGTACCAGGCTTATTAGTATCATCATGACAAAAGCGTCGGTAAGCTGTCCTCTCACGTATCCTGAAAAGGCATAATCCAAATCACTTATAAAAATTGATATTCTCCTGTTCGTATTCTCGGAAAACAGGGCATAACATACTTTTTTCAGGTAGGATTTAATCATCCTTCCGTCAATGATGAAGTAAAAGCCGATTATAAACCCGAATATAATCGTCGTCAGGTAATTTGATATATTTGTTATGGCTGATATTATGCTCTCGGCAAAACCCTTCAGGACATTCATTATTACCGTCAGGGTGTCCTCAACATATTCCTCAATCTGACCGGATTGGATATCAAGCCTCTCCATATACTGGATTATAGAGTTGTAAAGCGACTCCACGCTTTTCTTGTAGCCCTCCGCCAGCTTTACAATGTCATCAAAGTTGGCCAGCCTTATCTGGTCCGTTACGCTGAAGATCAGGAGGGATATGAGACCTGCCACGGCTATGAAAAATATGGCAACGGATATTATGGCGGCCCAGGTTCTTTTCCTTTTCATCCTTTTAAAGAGCTTTAACTTAAGGAACTTTGATTCAAAGAAATTCACCAGGGGATCCATAAGATAGGCGAATATAAATCCTAAAATGACAGGCCTGATTACCCTGATCAGCCAGTTCAGCTTGCCCATCAGGTTGTCGAAAATCGCGGGAGCATTCTTTGCCAGTAATGAGAGGACATATATAATAACCGCCGTAATTATTACATATAGTGAAATTTGTAAATATTTCCGGTTTATCTTGTCTTTAATCTTCATTTGCTACGCATCCCCTCTTCCCCGTTTGATGAAATCAGCAATCAGATCGACCGCATTATCTATTCCCACGAAATCGCTGCGGATGGATAAATGGTAGTTCTCCGCCTTGCCCCATTTGCCGCCGGTATGGTAGTTGTAATAGCTTGCCCTGCGCTTATCATATTTCATGATGGTCTCTTCAGCCTCCTCCTCGGGAATGCTGAATATCTTTACAGCCCTTTCCTTTCTGAAATCCATGTCGGCCCATATGAACACATGGACCACATCCTTACGGTCCCTTAAAATATAATCCGCGCACCTTCCCACAATAACACAGGGGCCTTCCGACGCTATCTTTCGTATTACATTCGATTGGGCAAGATATATCTGATCGTCAAGGGACAGCTGGGTAAACCCGATATCCTGGTTGCCATACGCATTCATTCCCATGGCTATGGAATACAGCAGGCTGCCTACGGTTCTTTTCTCAGCGTTTTCAAACAGCTTTTCGGAAAAACCACTTTCCCTGGCTGCCCTTGTTATCAGCTCCCTGTCATAAAAGGGAATGTCAAGCTTCTTTGCCAGCTTTTCCCCGATTTCCCTTCCTCCGCTTGCATACTGTCTGCTTATGGTAATGATTTTACTCAAAGCACACACCCCCTTCCGTCCTATATTATCCGGAAACATTTAAATTGCTCGTATTATTTCCAGTATAGCACACCGTGTTGAAAAATAGTGATTATAATTAAAATATAAAACATTTTTAATATATTGACAAATAATCTTAACATGCTTTTCAAGTAAATTTATCAAATATATCCCATTACTTTATAATATGCCCTCATTATTCGCGGCAGTCTTTCACTCGTCCTCTTTCTTAAGGTATTATAATATTTCCTTAGGATCAAATACTCCGCAAGGCTTATTGATTGCCTTGCAAACCTGGCTTTTTTGGCAATCTCCATGCATCTTTCAAAATCCTTGGCAGGGGTGATTATCATATGCTCCTTTATATATTCCTCGTTGTCCTCAAGATTTGTTATTCTATCCGGAAAATCCCTGCTTATTTTCAGCAGCTTTTCTATGTTCCTATAAATCTTCAACGCTTTTGCGCTGTAGTTTTCACCCGCCGTATCTCGTGACCTTATGCGGCATATCCCCAGGCAGGCTAAGCCTCCTATTAATAAAATGGTAATGATAATCGGCGCAACCAACCTAACACCAGTCCAGGGCCCTGTGTTGCCTTCATAATCGGAACCGTCGGTACCAATAGCTGTTTCATCCATATCATCGGTTGACGGGCTCGGCCTGTTATCATTCTTACTCATATCCGGTACCGCCGTAGGCCTGGACGGAGCAGCGGTCGGTGTTGCCTTGGAGGGCTTTGGGGTCGGTGTTGCCGGCTTGGGCGTAGGCTCGGCGGCTTCCGGTGTCGGCCGCGGAGTCGGTGATATCACCGGCCGCACCGTATCATCCGTTCCTTCCAGTGCGGCTTCGGTTGACGTACCCGGAGTAAATTCAACAGGATACCATCCGAAACCGTCAATATATACCTCAACCCAGGCGTGGGCATTATAATCCCTGACCGTAATCCGCGCAGCATCACTCCTGCCTGTTTCATAATCCTGTGCCTGCTTTTGGAGATCCTCCCTGGATATAACATATCCTTCGACATACCTGGCCGGATAACCCATAGCCCTCAGCATAAGCGCCGCCGCAGTCGCATAATGTGAGCAGTATCCCACCTTGCTTTCATAAATAAAATACTCGGCAAAATCCTCACCTTTGGGGAGCTTGCCCGGCGCCAATGTATACCTGGTATATTTCTTTAAATAATTTTTAATATATTTAACAGCGCTTTGCAGGTCATTTGCCGCGGCTCCTACAACTTCCCCGGAAAAATCGCTCTTTAACCTGGTTAACCTTCCTTCGGGGAGCCTGGTATAGTACTCATAAATAAACTCCCGGTATTTTTCTTCATTCAAGCTGTATATTGAAAATCTTTCATGCTCGTCATCGGATACAAGGCTTCCTTCCCTTTCAATGAAAACTCTTTTTGCCGTGGACGCAAATACATCAATATTATCCAGTGTATACGGTATTTCTATATATTCATAGGTGCCTGAATCCATTCCCTTATCCGATAATACCGCCAAATCATAGAACAGGTCCAACCCGTCCAGATTATCAAAGACAGTATAATAGGGCGTGTATACATAATACCTGTTTGCTTCCAGGTATTCTATTTCGATGGTCTTACGTTTCATTACGAGCCTGCGTGAGCATAAATCAAGCATTGTCCCGTTTCCGATGACAGGCTCAAATTTATCACCCTCGACAGCATCCAGCATCCTGCGGTATGCACTTTTGGCGCTCCATGAATGGGTTTCCCAGCTGTCACCCGTATACTCACTCCCGGCATAGCCCCGTAAATATATGCCCTTCATTATGGAATCCATGGGAGCGACGATAACTAGATGCTCGGTTCCGTCATGAACAACCCGGTCAACCCTCCCCAGCTTTCCAAGACTTAACCCTCCTACACTTTCATTTCTGTTGGTCTTGATATCCAGCTTGATATCCTCAACGGCGGATTTGACATCATCCAATGAAAAATTCGTAATATAGCCTTGCAGTTTTGCCTTGGCCTTGCGGATACCGGTTTGGTTTTCGTACATTTCCGCCGGGAAAAACAGCTTCATTATGAAAAACAGCAAAAGCGCCAATGAACAAAATATTAACGCTGCCTTAATCCTAATCCGGCTGACAATGTCCGGCCGGGTAATCTCCGGCGTTATGGAGAAAATGGATTTTCGATAAGGAAAACTGTTGGAGACCAATATGAAAAGAATGACAAGAATGGCCGCCACAAGCTCTGTTTCAGGCGGGGTTACCCCCATGGCAAAGCTTGCCGCTGCCGATGCCGATAAAAGAATACAGCATAAAGTTTTCATTCGCCTGCCGGTAAATGTCATTGAAAAAATCCATGCCACCGGCAGTATTATCATAATCAAAAGGATTGTTACGTCCCTTTTTTCTGTCGCATATTCCGCGACATACCTGAACGCCGGAAAGCCGTAATATTCGGCCGCCTTTTTGATAACCGCATTTTCAACAATATATAACCCGTTCTGCAGTTTTTTAACATTCAGATACAAGATAACCGCGTATATTGCCCCGCACGACATAAGCTTAACAGCAAAATACCCGGGCATTCTCAGCAAGGCATAAAAAGCGGCTGCCGATATAACTGACACCATGATAAACAGCGCATATACAACCTGCAGTTCAAAGCATTTTATTAATATGGAAATAAAACAGAAGCTCCCTGAAAACACCGCCAGTGCCTGCGCAATCATCATATAAACAGGAAATTTGGCGCTTCCGTTTTCCTCGGACATATAAATTTTGTCATTTATGGCGATGCCAATATCTTTCTTCCTTCCCATACAACCACCGTTATCCCCGGCCAAGCCTAATCTCATCCCAGTCCAGCCTGACATCGGACGAGCTTACCGAGAATAAACCCATGCCGGATTTCTTTGCTTTTTTAACAAGTTTGTCATCTACCGGGATATCCGGCTGCAGGTTTATCTTGTTTATGGCCTTTATCATAAGCAGCGAATCAATCTGCTTATCCGAAAATGAACCGGACACAAAAAACAGGTCCGTATACTGCTCATTAGGATATTCGGCAAAGTATACAGCTGCCATATCCGTTCCATCCATATAGAGACCGCTGCCAAGAATACAGTCGATCGCCTCAAACAGATCCTCTTCCTTCGCAACCCTCACTCTTCTGCACATGCCGATATTCTTGTCATACCAGGCCAGATAATGGATGTGTCCCTTCAGCATAAATGAGTAGGACAGGGACAGGGCGCATTCCAATATGGAATCCGCCATATCCAGCTCGTTCTCTCCTTTAGGGATACGCAAATCCGCCAAAATCGCCACAGAGCAGTTCATAGGCTCTGAAAAATCCTTTATCATCAGGTGATTCTGCTTAATGCTGAGCTTCCAGTGAATCCTTGAAAACCGGTCTCCCTCCCTGTACTCCCTGATTTCAAACACCTCGGAGGGATCGTCACCCGCCTTAAACGGCGAAAAAATATCGCTTTCGACTTGGATTTTGGGACTGTACTTCAGATAATCTTCCGTTGTCTCATGAAAGGCCGGCAGAACCGCAACCTTTATTCCGGTCTCTTTTCTTTTTCTAAAGGAAAAAAGCCTAAGATAGTCATATACGCGCACTTTAGTTATAGCTACATAAATGTTTCCCGTATGCATTGATGAAAGGTTCATGGTCAGGGTTGTCGTCGAGCGCTTGTCGACGCATGCGCATATTTCCTCCCTGCAGCTGTAAGTACCGCCTGAAAAAGAGTTATAACAGGCCAATGTTATCCGTATATTAGGAATCGGCAGAAATGCAGAGTTGGTAATCTGAACGGATACCGGCACATCATCCCCCCTGTTTACCACATGGGTGGATGAAACCAACTCAAATGAAAGCATTCTGCTTGTATAAATCAGAGTTTCAAGCATGACAAGGGGGACGGCTGCAGTGACAAGGAAAAGAATCCATGTGTGGTAGTCGTCATAAAGAACTGCCAGCCATCCGGCCAATAACAGGATAACGATATATTTAAATTTGTTTCGAAGCATGATAACCGTGCCCTTTCACGCCAATATCCGGGGTGCTTTTACCGTCCGCAGTATATCATCCAAAAGGTTGTCCACGGTAATATTATTGACCCTTGCCTTGGGCTTTAAAATAATCCTGTGCGTTGCCACATCCTTGAATATGGATGAAACATCGGAAGGAAGGACGTAATCCCTTTCATTAAGAAACGCCGTGGCCTTCACCATGTTCATCAATGCCAGGGATCCTCTGGGGCTTACTCCCAGCTCTATCAGAGGATTGGTCCTTGTCTGCTGTACCAGCTGCGTTATATATTCATAAATCGAGTCATGAATATATACATTTTCAACCAGAGACTGCATATGCAGTATCTCGTCCCGGTCCACCACTTGCACCACATTTTCAAGAGGATTGGAGTTCTGTCTCTGCTTTAATATGTCTATCTCGCTCTCCATATCGGGATATCCCATCGAAAGCCGGACCATAAACCTGTCCATCTGTGATTCGGGAAGCATCTGCGTTCCTACCGAGCCTATGGGATTTTGCGTTGCAATAACTACAAAGGGCTTTGGTACATCCCGCGTAACGCTGTCCACAGTAACCTTTCCTTCCTCCATAACCTCAAGAAGCGCCGACTGTGTCTTGCTGGATGTCCTGTTGATTTCGTCCGCAAGAAACAGGTTGCACATTATTGCGCCCGGCTTGTACCTGTAGCTTTCTCCATCCTTTGAAAGCATGTGAAAGCCGACCACATCCGTTGGCAGAACATCAGGTGTAAACTGGAGCCTGTTGTGCTTCAGCGCCATAGCCTTTGAGAATGCCAGTGCCAGCGTGGTTTTTCCCACACCCGGATTATCCTCCAGCAGAATATGTCCCTTGGCCAAAATTGCTGTAAGAACCTTGCTGATGATGTCCCTCTTGCCTATAACCACCTTGTTAACTTCATCGATAATCTTTATGGCCCGTTCGTTATACGTTTCCATACTGCCGCCCTCATTTGCTAATTTTTATAATATCTTCCAATAAATTATAATATATAATTATACAAAACAATGCCGAATATTAACATGAGCAATCCTTTCCAATCCTTGCCGGTTCCGGCACCCGGTTTGTAAAAAATGCATAAAACTATGAAAAATATGTGGCTTCTCTTGACTTATTGACAGAAACGTTTAAAATAGTCATCATGATGATACAATGGAGGTAACAACGTGAACAAATCAAAGAAGATTATAAAGGACACGGGAAAACCCAAAAAGAAACACATAAAAATTAATCCGATGATATGGGTTGCAGCCGCTGCCGTATTAGGCCTGGCATTGATTGCAGCGTTGCTGATTGATCAATTATACAAGAGACCCCTGGTAGTTGTTGATGGTGAAAAGTATTATCTTGAGGATATGAAATACCATATCTATACCATAGAGGCAAATTACGACTATATTGACCAGCTTTATGACGGCACATACTGGGATTCGGCCAACTACAATTATCCATCCATGTCAAACCGCGAATATGCCAAGCTGGAAGCTATTAATAATTTTGTATACGAATTAATTTTATATAAAGAAGCGGTAGCCAATGGTTATACCCTGACCGAAGAAGAGTCCGAAAAGGTCGAGGAAAACGTCAATTCATTCATCAACGACCTGGGACTCAGTGAGAAATTCCTGAAGGAGAACGGCTTTACTCCTGAATTTCTCAGGGATGTCTTTACCAGAAACACTCTTGCCACGCGATTCAAGCAGGATGTGATAGATTCCCTGGATATTGATGATGAAGCAATAAAGGCTGAGTTCAAGTATGAAGACTACAGGCAGTATGACATCGAGTACCTGTTCATATCAACCGCACCAACGGAAACGGATGATGAGGAATCCGATGATAACAAAGCCAATGAGGTAAAGAAACAGACCGCGCTGGAGAAAATCACATCCTACAGGGAAAAGGCGTTGGAAACCGAGGATTGGTCGAAGCTTGTTCCCGAAGACGAGAAGGAACTGATATACAGGTCTTCTTACTTCCTGCCAACCGACACCTATTATCCGGAAAACCTGATGGAAGTCATGCTTGAGATGGAAAATGGCGAAATCTCCGATGTTATTGAAACCGAAAGCGGATATTATGTAGTACGCATGGTTAACAACAACTCCTCGGCAACCTATGATAGCAAGGTGGAAGCAGCCATAACCGAAAAAGAAGAAGAGGAATTTGCAAAAGAATACGAAAGCAATATCTATCCTAAGTATACGGTTGATCTGAAAGAAAAAGCCATAAGGAATCTCAGGCTTGGACGAATTACACTGGTGGATTGACCAATAATATTAGTGATTCCCATAACAACCGTATTATATGTAATCATGCATAATGGTTATATATAATACGGTTATTAATATGATTATAAAATTGCATGAATGTGCTATAAATTCATATGGTAATCTATTTTTTACATGCTATAATTAGATAACATCAAAACAGGAAAGGATATTGTTATGAACATAATTATTGTTGGATGCGGAAAAGTCGGAGCGACCCTGGCCGAGCACCTGGACCAGGAAGGGCATAATGTCGTCGTAGTGGACAATAAAGCATCTGTCATCGATAATGTAACCAATTTCTTGGATGTCATGGGCGTTGTGGGCAGCGGTGCAAGCTACAGCGTTCTTGTGGATGCAGGCATCGAAAAGGCCGATCTTTTAATAGCCGTTACAGGCTCGGATGAGCTTAATCTTCTGTGCTGCCTGGTGGCTCAAAAGGCTGGAAGATGCCATACTATAGCAAGAGTCCGCAACCCTTTATACAATGAAGAAATTGATTTCATAAAAGAAGAAATGGGATTATCCATGACCATAAATCCTGAGCTTGAGGCCGCAACAGAAATGGCGGCTCTGATAAATCTGCCCTCCGCCATAGAAATAGATACCTTTGCCAAGGGAAATGTTGAGCTGCTAAGATTCCAAATTCCCGAAAACTCGGTGCTTAATAACATGAAGATTATGAATATCCTGACCGATCTTCACAGCAAGGTTTTGGTCTGCATAGTTGAGCGCGATGAGGAGGTTTTCATTCCTTCCGGCAGTTTTGAACTCCGTTCAAATGACATCATTTCAATAGTTGCCTCCCATAAAAATGCCATCGACTTCTTTCAGAAGATTGGAATTCATGCAGAAAGAAGCAAAAGCATCATGCTGGTTGGCGGCAGCACCCTGACAGTATATCTGGCAAAAATGCTGGAAGACTCGGATATCAAGATAACCATAATCGAACAAAACAAGGATCGCTGCGAGGAACTCAGCAACCTGCTTCCGAACGCGATGATAATAAATGCCAATGCCACCGAGAATAATGTTCTTTTGGAGGAAGGCATTGAAACAGTGGACGCATTTGCCGCCCTGACCAATTACGACGAGGAAAACATACTTCTGGCGCTGTATGCCAACAAATGCTCAAAAGCAAAGGTGTTTACAAAGATAACAAGAATGACCTATGACAATATAGTCGACGAGCTGCCTCTTGGTATTATTATCAATCCCAAGCTGGTTACGGCCCACCGTATTTTACAGCATGTCAGGGCCATGGAAAACTCCAAGGGAAGCAATGTTGAAACCCTGTACAAGCTTATAGGCAACAAGGTGGAAGCCCTGGAGTTCTATGCAAGAAGCAATGCAAAGCTTCTTGGCATTCCTCTTGAAAAGCTGAGAATAAAGCCCAACATACTGGTATGCTGTATAAACCGGAACGGCAAAATCATAATCCCCAATGGAAAGGACTATATACAGGAGGGGGACACCGTTGTTATAGTAACTACCAACAAAGGCCTTAATGACCTTAATGATATTCTTGCATAACATGATGGTTGGAACATAAGATTCGGCATAAGGAGTAATTATGAACAAATCGATTATTCTGCATGTTTTAGGTTGGATAATGTGCTTTGAAGCCGCATTCATGGCTTTATCCTGCATCGTCGCACTGATATACGGTGAAAACGTCAGCGGACTGGCATTTCTTATCGCTATCAGCATATGCCTATTGCTTGGCATACCCCTTGTTATTAAAAAACCAAAAAATAAAGTCTTTTTTGCCAAAGAAGGCTTCGTATCCGTTGCCTCAGGCTGGGTTGTTCTAAGCTTGCTGGGTGCTCTTCCGTTTTATATAAGCGGACAGATTCCCGGCTATATAGATGCCCTTTTTGAAACCATATCGGGATTCACCACCACGGGCTCCAGCATATTAAGCGATGTTGAAGCCCTCGATTACAGCATGCTGTTCTGGAGAAGCTTTACTCACTGGATCGGAGGGATGGGTGTATTGGTTTTCATCCTTGCCATATTGCCGCTTGCCAGAGGGGAGAGCATGCATTTCATGCGTGCCGAAAGCCCCGGGCCCTCAGTGGAAAAGCTGGTGCCCAGGATGAGGACAAGCGCTTCTTTGCTGTACGGAATATACGTTGGAATGACAATTCTGCAGATCCTGCTTCTCCTTGCCGGAAGAATGCCGTTGTTTGACGCTGTAACGCTTTCCTTCGGTTCGGCAGGAACGGGAGGATTCGCAATTAAGAACAGCAACCTGACTTCCTATACGACATACCAGCAATTTATAATCGGTCTGTTTATGTTCCTGTTCGGAGTAAACTTTAACTTCTACTATCTGATACTTCTTCGCAGGGTTAAAGATGCCTTCAAAATAGAAGAGGTAAGGTGGTATGCAGTAATTGTTGCCGTTTCCATTATTCTTATAGCCTTAAATACGGGCGGGTTCAAAGGGTTTTTGGGATCGCTGCACCAATCGGCATTCCAGGTCTCTTCAATCATAACAACCACCGGTTATGCCACGGTTGATTTCAACCATTGGCCTTCCTTTTCAAAGGAGGTGCTTGTTTTGCTCATGTTTATCGGTGCGTGCGCAGGCAGCACGGGAGGAGGTATGAAGGTTTCCCGTATTATTACACTGTTCAAGGCGGTAGGCAGGGAAATGTCACATCTGGTTCATAAACGCAGCGTAAAAGTACTTAAGCTTAACGGCAAAAAGATTGAAAAGGAAACCCTCCATTCAATAATTATCTTTTTTATTACTTACATGATTATATTTGCTGTGTCTTTCCTTATAATATCCCTGGATAATTTTGATGTAACCACCAACTTTACCGCAACCCTGGCCACGCTGAGCAATATCGGCCCCGGCTTGGAGTCGGTCGGCCCGATGGGCAATTTCGAAGGCTTTTCCGTTCTGTCCAAGCTAGTCATGATGTTCAATATGCTGGCGGGCAGGCTGGAGATATTCCCTCTGCTTCTGTTGTTCTCGCCATCCACCTGGAAGCAGTAAATAAGGGCAATGCGGTGTTCCGATTAAAACAAGCAATTAGGGCATGTGAGGCTCCGAAAAGCACACCTGGAATCACACATGCCCTATTATTATCCGTATTTATCTTACAGGACATACACCGTTTTCACAGTCGGCATCCGTAATGTCATGCGGGTCGGAATTGTCATATGATGCAAGGAGCTCATAATCTATCGGCTTTATCCGGCTTACCCGCTCCTCATAGTCTTCCCTTGTGGTTGTCTCATATGGAAGCAGTGGATAGGTTTCCTCCGTAAGCGGAATGAATGTTATGCCGACCACGTAGTCGAAGTTTTCATACAGCCATCTTGCCACATCATCCCATTCATTTTCCCTTACATGAACGGTAATCGACGAGTTATGGTCCGTCCAGTTCTGCATTGTCAGTTTATAAAGCTCAAGCTGCTCAACGGCGCTCACATCGTATTTGGTCCTGCCCTCCGGTGCTTTGACGGGGAATTCAATGACCTTGATTGGGCTTCCGCCATCGGAGGTTCCGTTTTCGTCATATACGGGGTAGCTTCCCTGGGCTTCAATCATCTTAAACAGCGGATCCGATGCGGATATTCTAATCCTTCGTATATAATAATTGGAGTGGGCAAAATGTATGCCGCTGCTGACGCATGGAAGCATTGACAGGGTTCCTTCCGGCTTTATGGTTGTCATAAGCTTTGGAGGTTCTATGCCAAGCTCTGCGCAGTACCGTCTGCCTTCATTGTGGACCTCTTCCCTCAGCCTTCCAAGCAGATTCGCCAGGCCGTCATAGCTTAAACCTGTCTTGTTCACCATATCCATCATGCCGGTAAGGGATACCCCGACAATCCGGTCCTCCTGCATGACCCTGTTCCATTCCGGAAGCTCGGCCTCAATCAGGGTCATCCGGATTGCCACCCTTGCGGAAAGCCTTAGGGTTTCCTTAAGCTCTTCTTCATCAAGCACATTCCCTTTTACAAATCCCATCAGGTTGTTGGTGGTCAGGTTACAGCACTGCTTCGACCTGAGCAGAATCTCACCGCACGGATTGCAGCCCTCAAAGGAAGGTTTTCTTCGCAGGGCCTCCGCGCCGTTGATAAACCCGGGCTCACCGTTTATCTTTATCGAATCTATAATTTCCTTGATTTTTTCAAAGGAGGGACGGTTATAGTATATAACCGAATTATTGCTCATTCTCCTGTGGGATATTTCCTTGTCGATTATCCATTTGCCGTCGGCATACCTGTAAATGTTGCGCTTGGCGTTAATAATCCCGTAATCATCCTCGTCACAGATGACCATCATTGCGCTTCTTCTAACCCCGCCGGATACGACATTTTCACTGATTATGGTGGCAATGTCAAGCAGGTCTATGGTTTGCAGCATCCCATCTTCTCTCCGGTTTACCACCTTATTTATCTTCTCAAACATCCTCTTTAATGACTTGTGTCCGGAAGCCCTGCCGCCGAATCTTTTTAAACGCTCCCCTTCCGGCCGTACATAGCTGTAATCTATGACTATTCTTGCCACATCCTTGTACTCGTCAAGGGAAATTAAGTTAAAATAGCTCCTTAACGCGTCGCACCAGCCTTCCTTGCTGTCTCCTACCAAGATAACCGCATTGGAGCCGTTGTTCCTGTCCAGTAAGCATACGGTATTCTCCATGTCTTCCTTCGGGGTCCTGGCCCTTATGGTTTCATCGTACCTTCCCTCAAGCATGACATGACGGACCTTGGGAAACCCTGCCGTCATCTCTTTGGATATACGGACACCTACGCCGCTTCCTATCATAAGCAGGTAGAATACCTCAACCAGGTCCGAAAACTTCTCTATATTCGTAAAAGCACAGTTGAAATTGGACAGGGGATACATCTCCACAACCTCAGTGCCTCCCATATACAGGGTCCGACCCGAGGTAAAGGTCTTTAAGTTAAACAGCCTGTCGAACAAAAGATCCGCTTCCTTTTTTTCCTCTTCCATATTGACGGGAAGGCCCATCTTCTCCTTGTACCTGATTCCCAGGCTGACGTTGTACTCCGTCGTTCTCTTTACGGTTTCAAACCAGGTTTCCCGTCTCTTCTTATCCTCCAGGTACCTGGAATAAGTTCTAAGATATACAAACTCGCCTATGTGGCTGAGCGGGCTTTTTGCATTCCGATATTTATTTAAGAATTCCTCTGTCAGTAAACGTTCCATACTCTTCCTCCAATCCTATGTACCGCTGCAGACACAGCCATCTATTCTCTTCAAACCTTCTTTTGGCCTTCATTGCACAATATATTGTGTTTCTTATTATATATAAATACAACATATGTGTCAATAGTTAATTGAAAATAATAATCATTTAGATTTTTTGTTAATCCATTAACAATGTCATATAAAAAAGATAAGCAACCAAACCGATTGATTGCTTATCTTAATATTGTCTTCATCTGTTTTATTTATTCCAAAGCTTGAGCGCTTCTTCCAGTTCCTTGTGTTCCCCGGCTGCCTGCCTTAGAGGTATGCCGTTCATAACCGCCTTTATTGCCTGCATCATTGCATTGGCACCTGCCGCCGCTCCCATCGGATGTCCCTGGATGGCTCCGCCGGCTGCCAGGATTATATCGTTGCCCAGCTCTTTCATATATTTCTCGACCATGCCGGGATGAACTCCGCCTCCAATGGAAGGCATGACAGGTTTTATATCATAGAACGGAAGGGTAAGCTGCTGTATAATCTGCAGGTATTTCTGGCGCAGCATCGGGTATCCGCCGTACGGAGTATTAACCATGACCGTGTCGGCACCGGCCAGCCTTGGAAGCTTTCCGACCGCAAGGGTTGAGCTCATGCCGCTTTGGATGCCCTCATAGAACATGCCAGCTCCGGCACAATGGGCCAGGATCGGCACATGCACCGTCTTTGCAATCCGGGCCAGCACACTGTAGCCGACAGCCGCGAAGTTCACCATTATCGCTTCCGCTCCGGCCTCAATCACCTTGTTTACGGTATCCATTATGGTAAGGGCGCCGTCCGTAACATTTACGATATACAGGACTTTTCTGCCCGTCTTTTCATATGCGGCCTGTGCAGCCTTCTTAAATGCCTTTACCCTTTGATATGCAGGGCTGTAGCCCGGGCTGCCCAAAAGCTCGTCATCCTTGATCAAATCCACTTCGCCCAGGGCCGTTTCATAGAAAATTCTTGCTCCCTCCTCGGGTGTCAGTCCCGTACAGGGCTTGATCATGTTCAGAAGAAGGGGCCTGTCCTTTACACCGGTCAGTTTCCGGATGCCTTCTATACCGTATCGGGGCCCCGGAAAGCTCTCTGCAAATGCCTTCGGAAACTCGATATCAAGCAGCTTGACCTGGGCCGATGTGGAAGCATCATTCCCAAGCAGGGCCGTAATAACCAGGGGAAAGTCGGGTGTAAAATTGGCCGTGGGGTACGCGATCTGAATCAGATACTGCCTTTCCTCTTCTTCTATCTGTGTTGAAAGGTCAACAGGCGGAACATCATATATCTGTATGACCTTGCCCATATACTTTTCCCTTATGTCATCGGTAATGCCGGGAACCGGCACCCAAGTTCCTATAGTCTGCCCTATGGCAAGGGATGACGCTTTTTTTACAATGTCAACATCCCTGTCTATCTTAATATAATATGTTGCTACAATAAAATCCTTCTCCCTGATGTTCTCAGGAAGGCTGAATAAATATTGATCCATAATTTTCTCCTAAGCTTATAATGAGGGTTTATTCCTCAAAATATGCCGACGCGTCGTAAGGGATATCTTCTATCCTGCGCGCCAGGTTCGTCTGAAGCAGACGGTACAGCTTCTCGGAATCCCTTTCCTTCAGAGCCTCCAGGTAGCTGTCGTGCTCCTCCATCATTCTTTCACGGGAATAAACATCTTTAATGAACTTCTGGCCATAAATCAGCTTGAAGAAGGACAAGCTGTCCCACAAGGATTCAATCATCGAGCAGATCCTCGGCAGGCCGCTTATACTGTAAATGGTAAAGTGATAATATCGGTTGATTTTATATACATCCTTTGCAGGCACCTCGTCCTGGCATACGGTTACCTTGTACTGGCAGTTGATTTTTTCAAGCAGTCTGATATGCTCCTCGGTAACATGCTTGCAGGCGTGATATCCCGCAACCGGTTCCAATGCCTGCCGGGCTATGTAGATCTCCTTGACATCGTCTTTTGTCAGCTTGATAAGCCTGGTTCCGACATAAGGAACAGATTCGGCCAGGCCCATTTTCTCCAGGTTGCTCAATGCTTCACGGATAGGCATGCGGCTCACACCCAATTGATTCGCGAGCTCTTCCGTATTCAATTTTTCACCCATGTGCAATTTCCCGTCCATAATCCAATCCATAAGCTTGCCAAGCACTAGGTCAGGAAGCTTGTTATGCGGAATAACATCCGAATTCATATTGTTCATTGTGATACGCATGTTTAAATCCATGATTCATCGCCCATCCTATTCTATATTTTATATCCCAAGCTTCCCGATCACTGCCTTTAACAATGCAATCTTTGCGGTCTCTTCTATCAGCTCCGCATTATGTAAAGCATTAAGCGGATCCTTGTCCATGGCTACAATGCCATGGTCGACCAATATAAAGCCTGGAAGCTTCGGGTTATTCCTCAATATATCTTCTATAAGCGGGGAGTCTTCTCTTCTTACCATTGCTGAAGGGATATCAATTACAGGTATGTCTGAAGGGATTTTCAGTTTGGAATGCCAGGTAACCCTCGGCAGATATTTACCTGTTGATGCCCAACCGATTGAATATGGCGCATGGAAATGAACAACAGCATTAACCTCGGGGCATAGTTTGTAAAGAAGGCCGTGTAAAAATACTTCCCTGGTGGGTTTACCCGTACCTTCTACGACGTTGCCGTCAAAATCAGTGATTACAAATCCCTCTGCGGTACTGTCCCCAAGAGAGCTCCCGCTTTCCTTAACAAGCATTAACTCTTTGCCCGGGATTCTTGCACTGACATTTCCACCGCTTCCGGTTTGAATACCTCTGTTGTATGCCCTTTTGCAGGCAACAACCAATTCGTCTGCAATTAATTTTACCATATTATCCATGCTTTTCAACTCCCTCACGTTTTTTCTTTTCCATGAATAGCGGCAGTACCGACCTGATAATCCCGTTGAAATTCTCCGCCTGCCAGGCGCTTCTTCCAATGAAAAGTCCGTCGATATTCTCTTCTTTTATTAATTTCAACGCGTTCTGAGGATTGACGCTTCCTCCGTACAGAACCGGTATGTCGCCGCCTATTTCCCTGCCGAACATGCTTATCAGCGTATCCTTGATGACGCCGTGCTTTTCGTTGGCATAGCCTTCATCGGCGGGAATCCCGTTTACACCTATCGCCCACACGGGCTCATAAGCAATCCAGACATTCTTTGCCTGATCGGCTGTTATTTCACTCAGCCCTATCTTCAACTGTATCCTGAGTATTTCGTCACTGATGCCGTAATTCTTCTGTTCCATGGTCTCCCCTATGCATAATAAGGGGATAAATCCATGCCTTAAGGCTGCCGACACCTTTTTCTTCTCTATTTCATCTGTCTCGCCCATCACATGGCGCCGCTCGGAATGGCCGATTTCAATAATGTTAACTCCTATCTCCTTAAGCATTATCGGGGATATCTCACCGGTAAACTGTCCTTCGTCTTCCCAGCACATATTCTGTGCCCCGAGCTTGATGAGCCGCTCAGGAGCAGCCTTTTTTGCGTGATACAGCGTCGTAAAGGAAGGAATGACGAAAAGCTCCATCAGGTTCCTGTCAATATCGGCAGTGAGCCCTGCCAGCTTTTCAAGAAATTCCACCGTATCCTTTATGGTTTTATACATCTTGGTGTTGGTGCCAAGATAAATTTTGTCCAGTCTTTTCATGGCTACCTCATTCCTGCTGCGTGCTAGTTATAAATTAGGGGAGGGTTTCTCACGCCCCCGATAAATAAACAGATCAGGAGCGTGAGAAACGGTATAATGGGGATATCTATACTTCTGACATTGCCTTAATTACTTGAGGTTTGCGTTCTCTATATCTATAATAGCCTGAACCTTGGGTGTGGAGCTTCCGTCTGCAAAGGTGAGTCTCAGCCATTCGTCAAGAATCTTCTTTGCCAGCTCCGATCCGATGACCCTTTCTCCCATGCAGATGACATTTCCATTATTGCTGAGCTTTGCCCTTTCTGCGGAATAAATATCGTGGCATACGGCAGCCCGAATTCCTTTGAATTTGTTTGCCGTCATGGCCATACCGATTCCAGTGCCACATACAAGCACACCTTCCTTAGTATAGCCGCTCTCAATAATCCTTTCGCAGACCCTTTTTGCTATAAGAGGGTAGTATGTCTTATCCTCCGCGGAATCACAGCCCATATCTTCAACGGTAATGCCCTGGCTTCTCATGTGCTCAACAAGGATGTTTTTCAGTCCGACAGCCGCATTATCACAACCGATTACTATTGTTTTCATCTTCTTATCCTCCTGTTTCGTGCGTAATGCGCACATTTATAAAATACCCGACTGTTTAAGCTCCTCAATCATATGCTGAGCCGCCCTGACCCCCCATTCCTTTGTGTCAAGGTTGCCCGGTATTGTTATAATTTCAATGTTCTTATTGTTTATATTGTTTTTGATCGTATTTATCAGGATTTCGTCAACTTCCTTATAATAAAGCTCCTGGCCCTCCTGTGTATTATGTCTCATGCCGTCCGTCGGAATCAGCAGCCTGATATGGTAATCCACAGCGTTAAGCTTGTCCGCCACAATTTTAGCCACCTGCTCCGCCTCATCCGGCAGTATCTTGATGTGTGCCGTATCGGCATTGTGCATCATGTATTTTCTTTCGTCCATCCGCGGAGGGAACTCATGTATTTTGAAATCAACGAAATCCAACCCTCCAAGGCAAACCACCATGGGTACCTTGTGCTTTACGGCCTTCTCCAGCCGGCATGCCGCCTTCTCATTGTAGGAGAATCCTCCTCCAAAGAAGTAGGATGTAATCTCATGGATCGTAAAATCCAGTATGCCGTCTATGAGAGTGTCACATGCCATCTGCTCCATGGTTGCGCCGCCGATGCCTGTCGTATGAAATCCTATGGTCTCTATCCCATGCTTTTCCATCTCTTCAATTGCCGCGCAGGCACCCGTGTTCGTGATACCCATCAGTGTAACACCAACCACAGGCTTGTCTCCTTTTTTCAGTACATTGCCCGCCGTATTAACCATGCCTATGCAGCATGCACAGGCATTGGCTATAATCTGGCGTGTTACTATATTTATACCGGTAAAGTCACTGATTGAAGGAATAACGACAATATCGGAACCGCCGACTATACTGTCGAAATATCTCTTGCCACTGGCAACGGTGGACGCCATAACCTTCGGAAACCCAATCGGCAACCTCTGCATCGCAGTGGTCGCAATCACCGTATTCTGCAGTCCTCCCACGGATAAAACCCCGTGAATCCTGCCTTCCTTATACAGACTGTACACATAGTCGGCTGCTGCTTCGGCCATAAACGCTATCTTTTCTCCCTTGGTTTTAGGCTCAATTTCCGTCCAGTCGTATCCATGCGCCTTGGCCAGCTCGTTGCGGGATACATCGTATCCGCTGTAACCGCTGCTGCCTGTGGATATATCGATGACCATGGCGTTTAAGCCTGCATCCTCGATAATCCGGCGCATGTAGGCGATTTCCTTGTATTTTGTGTCGCAGCTTCCGATAATTGCTATTGTCTTATTCATAAGATTATAAAGAACCTCCCAAAGCAAGTTGACTTACTGCTTCTTTATGCCAAGTACCGGTGTTTCCTTAATCCTGTCAAGCAGGGTGGCGTCATGGGAAAGAAGAAGGAATGAAGGATCCTTTGCCCTTTCCTTTTGGTACTCAATGCTCTTCCATGCCTCAACAATGTTGTAGAAGCGTCCCGGAGGTGAAATGTTGTAGTGAAGCTCCGGTATCGGATTCAGGTTGCCAAGCACGAAGATTGAGTCGCCGGCAATAATGTATTTTCCTTCATCCGTGTCCACTTCAACGGACTGATGTCCGGGTGAATGGCCAAAGGATTCGAACACCCTGATTCCGGGGAGTATTTCCGTTTCGCCTTCAACCAGTTCAAATGTTCGTCCGGTCAGGGGTGAAGTTACTCCCAATGCGGGCGCTTCATAGGACTTGTAGTACAAAGGAATAGGATCCATGGCAAACTCGTATTCCCTCCTGTGTACAATCAGTCTTGCATGGGCGAACTTCTCAAGGTAGAACATGTGATCCCAATGCAGGTGAGTAAATATAACTATATCTACATCCGAAGGCTTGTAACCGACAGAGTTGAGCAAGGATTCGATATCCTGCCCTGGCTCCTGCCATGAACCCGGATGATGATATTTATCGGCTCTCTCAGTCCATGCCATTCCGGTATCAACAAGCACCAGCTTTTCTCCGCCTTCAATGAGGAATGTGAATACCGGCAAAGGCACCTTTTCATTCGGCACATTCTTAAGATAAGGTGCGCAAGAGTGATGATAATGATACTGAAGCGGATGAGTGGGGACATATCCCGTGTTGAGTGGTCTAACTGTTAATCCCATAATATGACTTCCTTTCTTTATATGAATTTACTTTGACTATTGTTTCTGACTTTGTTTTCTCTTTGAGTTTATATCAAACAGCACCATAACTATGATAACTATACCTACCACCATCGGCTGGGCAAATGAAGGCACACCCTTCAGGTTCATGACATTAACGATAATTGTAAGTATCAGGGCACCGATTACCGTACCGCCGACACCGCCTTCGCCGCCAAGCATTGATGTTCCTCCGATTACAACCGCAGCAACGGTCTGAAGCCCGTAAGCTTCTCCCATGGCCGCATCGGCGGCATTCAGCCTGGCCGTAATAATCATTCCCGCAATTCCCGCACATATGCTGCATATCATGAATGTCGAAATCATTATTTTCTTTACCGGCATACCGGAATACCTTGCAGCCTCGGCATTTGAACCGTAGGAATATACCTGCCTTCCGTATGTGGTCTTTTGGAGCAGTATATAGAGGATAACCACTATGATTGCCGCTATGATAACCAGGACCGGTATGGGCCCTACATATCCGACACCCAGCTTCGTGAAATTCTTAGGCAGGTCGTAAATAACCGCGCCGTTCATAACCTTGACGGCAAGACCGGTAAGCACCCAGTTGGTTGCATAGGTTGCAATGAAGCTGGGAAGCAGTCCTACCAGGAGCCCGTTGACAAATCCAATCAGGGCGCCTATCAAAATACCTATTATAAATGCCACCGGAATCGGAACCCCCGATTTAATCAGCTGGGCACATATACATCCTACCAGGCCTGCGGTCGCTCCTACCGAAAGGTCCATGCCTCCGGTAAGCAGAACCGCTGTCAGGCCCGAGCTTAATATCAGCAGAACACTGGCCTGCCTGAGTATCGTAATCATGTTGTTGATTGTCCTAAAATTAGGAGCTATGATGGAGGCGACGATGACCAGTCCGATTAACCCTATTAGGCTGAAAAATGATTTTGACCTTTTTAATTCATCCATGAATTTCATCATCTATACCTCCTATTCCTTTGAACGGATACGGATAATCGCATCGACGATTATTGCCGTCAATACTATGGATCCGATTATTGCGTTCTGATATATTGACCTGATTCCGATAATATTCAATCCGTTCTTTACGATAGTGATTAGCAGTACTCCAAATATAGTGCCTGTAACTCCGCCTTTGCCTTCCCTAAGCGATGTACCGCCCAGCAGTGTTGCCGCAACGGCCTGGAATTCCCAGCCCGAAGCCACCGTAGGCTGTCCCGATTCTACACGGCAGAGTGTTATTATTCCTGCTATTCCTGCTATAAATCCTGCAAATGCGTATGTTTTAATCAAATTTTTGACAGGGCTTATACCGGCGAGCGCCAGTGCTTCCCTGTTGCCTCCAAGTCCCCGGATATTGGTTCCGAACTTGGTTTTCCTCAGTACTATCCATACCAGGATAAACATCAGGGCACAGATCCATACCATCATTGGCACGAATAAGAATGTGGATTCAGCAACAAACCTGTATGTGTAGCTGGGGTAATATATTGACGATCCCGATGTAAGCAGCAGCGAAATACTGTTGACTATGTTCTGCATTCCGAAGGTTGCTATAAACGGGAGGATATTTCCTTTCGCGACGATGGTACCGTTAACGGTCCCGATCAGAACCGTAAGCAGTACTGCGATTATCATGCTTGCAAACAAAGGCACGCCTTTCTTTGCAAGGTAAACAATCATAACCGTAACGAAGCTAACCTGTGCGCCAAGGGATAAATCCGTCCCCTGGGTCAGTATTATGCATGTCTGCGCAAATGCCACGATCATCAGCGGTGTTGCCTGGATCAGAATGTTGCGGAAGTTGGAAAGCGAGAAGTAGTTGGGTGACGCAAGGCTGAATATGACTATAATGAGCACCAGCATCCAGGATACCGGCGGTAACGCCTTTAATCTCGTTTTGATACCATTCATCTTATCTGCCTCCTACTCCTAAACCAAGCATCCTGCTGCCAATCTGCTCGGCCGTAAATTCTCCCCGTTTGCATTCGTCCACCATGCGGCCCTCATGCATAACATAAATCCTGTCGCTCATTCCGATAACCTCGGGAAGCTCCGACGATATCATAAGAATTGCCTTCCCTTCAGCTGCAAGCCGGTCCATGAGCTTGTATATTTCCATCTTTGCGCCTACGTCAATTCCTCTTGTCGGTTCGTCGAAAATAATTATCTGCGGATTAAAATTCAGCCACTTTGCCAGGACAACCTTCTGCTGGTTGCCTCCGGAAAGGAATTTACACTGCTTGTGGACACTGGTTGTCACAATCCGCAGCTGGTCGACATTTTGTTTCGCGATGTCATATATCTTCCTTTTATTCATAAAGAATTTAGGGAATATCTTTTTCAAGCTTACTGAAATTGCATTAAATGCAATGGCTTCCCCCAGGGCAAGCCCGTATTTCTTGCGGTCCTCACTAACCAGACCTATTCCGTGTTTTACCGCATTAACAGGTGATTTCGGCATCATTTCCCTGCCGTTCACATATACCTTGCCTCTTTTTATTGGATTGATTCCGTAGATGAGCTGTGCCAGCTCCGTCCGTCCGGACCCTACCAATCCGGCAATACCAACGATTTCTCCTCTATTTAAAACAATGCTCACACCCTTAACCTTGCCCGAATAATCGGAAAGATCTTCTGTCCTAAGCGCTTCTCCCTTGTGTTCGTTTTGGGTCCGTACATAAACCTGCGACACATCACGGCCGACCATCATGGTAATAAGCTCGTGATCGGTGCAGTCGTTGATACCTATGGTGGCTATCTTTTTGCCGTCCCGAAGCACCGTAATCCTGTCGCCGATCTTGGGGAACTCTTCCATCCGGTGGGATACATATACGATACCGATACCCTTCTTTTTCAGGTTGTGTATCTGTGCAAACAATGATTCGGCTTCACGGTCGGACAAGGCCGATGTCGGTTCGTCGAATATGATAACTCTGGGCTTGTATGAAAGCGCCTTTGCTATTTCCACCATTTGCTGTTCTGCCACGCTAAGCTGCTTAACAGGGGCTTTAACATTGATATACTCGCAATTCAAAGATTTCAGCAAGGCTTCGGCTTCCGATTCCATTTTCTTGTGGTCAATGAATCCAAGCTTGGTTCTGAATTCCCGATTCAAAAATATGTTCTGTGCAACGCTTAAATAAGGAATAAGCGTAAATTCCTGATATACGGCAACAATTCCCTTGGCAATGGCATCCTTTGTTCCGGAGACTTCCATCTTCTCTCCTTCAAAGAACACCTCGCCCTCGTCCTGCTTGTAGACGCCCAATATGACCTTTGCTAATGTACTTTTTCCCGCACCGTTTTCTCCGACCAGTATATGTACCTCTCCGGCCCGAAGGTCGAAATCAACCTTGTCCAATGCCTTCATTCCGGGAAATACCTTCGTTATGCCGACTGCGGTCAAAATTGTCTTCCCCATTATTTCACCTCTTTTGGTCCAGTTAGTGCATGGCTGCCGCGTTACGGCAGCCATGCAGAAATATTATATTTATTGAACTACCTTCCACCAAGCGATGCTGTCTTTATACTCTGCAACTGTCTCAGCATTGATTAAAGGCTTGTCTGCTGCGGACGGGAACGGTACAAAGCTGCTGGGAGGAACGCTGCCGTCATTGAGATTAAGAACGGCATATGCGCAAGCTACAAAACCTGATCCGTAAGGATCTGTATTGTAAGTAACATACATGTCGCCTGCTTCAACTGCGGAAGTTGCGTCTGCGCTGCCGTCAAATCCAGCTACCAGGACATTGTCCATGCCTGCGGCCTTAAGGGCCTGGATTGCACCAAGTGCGCTTTCATCGTTCATACCGATGATTGCGTTAACATCTGTGTGCTTCTGAATCAGGTTCTCGGTAACCTGCATACCTTCCGTACGCTTAAAGTTTGCTGTCTGGGATGCTACAACCTTGATGTCAGGGTATTTAGCAAATACGGAGTTGATTCCTTCAAGTCTTTCAATAGCGTTAGCTGCTCCTGGAGGGCCCTCAAGAATAATAACGTTGCCTTTATAATCCAAAGCCTTGGCTATTTCTTCTGCGATAACCTCTCCGGTCTCCCTGTAGTTAACGCCTGTCCTTAAGAATGTAGGCTCTGCGGCAGGTGTTCCGATTGTAAGAACCAGTATTCCTGCTTCCTGTGCCTTTCTGACACCGGGCATGATACCGTTGGAGTCGGCGCAGTGAACTATAATTGCATCCATTCCCTGCTGAATCATGTCTTCCATGATCTTAACCTGTTCTTCAACACTGTCTGCTGTTGCGGGTGCCTGGGTAACTGCTTCAAATCCCATAACCTCTCCGGCCTTAAGTACGCCCTGCGCCTGCGCTATCATATAGGGATTTGTAGTGTTCTTTGCAATGTAACCAATTTTGTATTTCTCTTTTGCCTTTACGTCGGATGATACCAGCGCACCGATGCCTGAAACCGGAAGCTCGGTTACAACCTTGGGCTCTTCCTTGGTTTCATCCTTCTTGCCATCGTCCTTGTTGGTGTCTTCAACCTTGCTGTCATTTTTACCACCATTCCCGCCATTGTTGTTATCGTTATTCTGCTTGGGAGCGCTGCATGCGGCCAATACCATGCTGGTTATCAATGCTAATGCGATAACAAGCACAAATTTTGAAGTTTTCTTCATCATTAAAGCTACCTCCTTTGATATTCTCCTTGCTATCCGCCCTGGCTTATTAAGTTTGGATATTGGATACAATATATTTATTGCAGGCTTATCATAACATTTTCAAATAGGTTTGTCAACATATTGTATAAAAAAATTTTATTTCCTTTGATATTTTTTATACAATATGCCAACATGCTCCATTTTTGCGTGTAATGGCCGGATATCAAGGTGTTCAATTTATTGTTCCAAAATATTTTTTCCTTATTTATTATGCCAATATCTTAAATGCTTCATATCACTTGCAAAAATTGATAAAAGGAGTTATAATTGTTGAAAATTAATATTGTAAAGCACAGCGATGATAAAAGCTACGATTTATGAACTTCTTCAGAGAGCCGATGTTTGGTGCGAATCGGTGTTGGTCTGAATCCTTCCACTTTTGGAGCTGTTGGCGATGAGTCAAAGGGTGGTGCCCTTTACAGCACCTGCGAGTGGTCGGTTTTTACCGGCAATTTGGGTGGCAACGCGGAATCCTTTCGTCCCAAGCAATTCGGGATTAAAGGATTTATTTATTATTGGGAATAAACAAGATATAGGAGGAGAAGCATGATTGATTTAAAATTTCTGAGAGAGAATCCTGAAATCGTTAAGGAGAACATCCGTAAGAAATTCCAGGATCACAAGCTTGGGCTGGTGGACGAGGTTATAGCCCTTGACCTCGAGAACCGCAACGCAAAGCAGGAGGCGGATAATCTTCGGTATGAACGCAACACTATTTCCAAGCAGATTGGCGCGCTGATGTCACAGGGCAAAAAAGATGAAGCCGAGGAGCTTAAGAAAAAAGTTGTCGAGCAGTCGGACCGTCTGAAAGCCCTTGAAGAAAAAGAAGCCGAGCTTAGCCGGAAAATAACTGAGATTATGATGGTTATTCCGAACATAATCGATCCCAGTGTTCCCATCGGCAAGGATGACAGTGAAAATGTAGAGCTGATGCGCTTTGGCGATCCGGTGGTTCCCGATTTTGAAATACCTTACCATATCGATATAATGGAAAACTTAAACGGCATTGACCTGGACAGCGCAAGGAAAGTTGCGGGCAACGGCTTCTACTACCTCATGGGCGATATAGCGAGACTTCATTCCGCCGTTTTGGCATATGCCCGTGATTTCATGATTGACAAGGGATTTACGTACTGCGTCCCGCCGTTCATGATCCGCAGCGAGGTTGTCACCGGCGTCATGAGCTTTGCGGAAATGGACGCCATGATGTACAAGATTGAAGGAGAAGACCTTTACCTGATTGGCACCAGTGAACACTCCATGATAGGCAAATTTATAGATACTATAATACCTGAGGAAGCCCTTCCCCAGACCCTGACCAGCTATTCACCGTGCTTCAGAAAGGAAAAGGGTGCCCACGGCCTTGAGGAAAGAGGCGTTTACCGTATCCACCAGTTTGAAAAGCAGGAAATGATTGTGATATGCAAGCCCGAGGAAAGCATGGAGTGGTTTGAGAAGCTGTGGAGATATACTGTTGATATCTTCCGCTCCATGGACATACCTGTAAGGGCGCTTGAATGCTGCTCCGGCGACCTGGCAGACCTGAAGGTCAAGTCCGTGGACGTCGAAGCATGGTCTCCGAGACAGCAGAAATATTTCGAGGTCGGAAGCTGCTCCAACCTGGGCGACGCACAGGCAAGAAGGCTGAAGATCCGTGTGGCGGGTGAAAACGGGAAATATTTTGCGCATACCCTGAATAATACCGTGGCCGCGCCGCCCCGAATGCTGATTGCGCTGCTGGAGAACAATTTGAATCCGGACGGCTCCGTGAGGATACCGAAGGTCCTCCAACCTTATATGGGCGGGAAAACCGTGATTGCAAGAAAATAGATTGCCGACGGTTATATGGGTGGCTGCCAGATTTCAAAAGAGGACATGGGTGTTGCCACACACACCCATGTCCTCTCCTGAAATCAGATAGCCGCCTAATAATGCATTCATCCACGAACTGTTAATTTTTATAAGTAAGATAGTGTGCAGGCGTGAGCAGGATTGACGGGGAGCATGGGCAACTGCATCACGGGTCCTTTCCGGCAGGAGTGGTTATTGCGGTTGGCTGCCGGGTCTTGGCTCTTCGGAGAATTTCAGGGTTTGTAAATTGCGGATGTAGGTGCTTCCATCCTTTAGGTCGGGGATTGTGACTTCATCCACGAGCTCGCCGTAATAGTATAGGGCTACCGTTTCTCCGTCCCTTAGGTTGAATCCCGCACGGATAGTGTTGTCCGCATTGGCTTGCCGGTTGGTTTCCCCAAGGATTTTTAGGCTTTCTCCGCTTCTTAGTATCCTCATGGTGAATACCAGCTTGCCGGGTTCATTTTTATCATCGGTTAATGAATAACCGAGAAGGTTGATGTCTTCCTTGTACGGATTGTAAAGGATTATGTAGTCGCTGTCCCCGTCGGAGCAGACCTCGGTTATGATTAATCCGGGGTTTCTTGGCTTTTTCTTAAGCTCATAGGATATTTCAATCCTGTTGTCAACCGTATCCGAGTATTTGATTATCAGCTCGTAATCCTCAACAGCTTCACCGTTAACAACCCAATGGCTGAATTCTTCTCCTGCAGGAATCAGGGGAGTTAGTACCGTTTCGTACTTGGAATAATATCTTCCTTCGAATTCTTCGAATGTTTCGATGCCGTTGATTCTTACCCCTGCTCCCTTGGGAGGCTTTACATTCATCCGGTATATTTGGCCCAGGTTAAACAGCTTCCTGTATCTTTCAAGTATATATTCAGCTCTTTCTTTATTGAATTTCTTAATATCCTCTATCCGGTCGGGCAGATGGTCAGGCCTTACCCAATCGTCGATAATGCCTTTGTCATACATGTGCATCTGTTCATGCAGCCTTGAATCGTTCAATTCGTCCAAAACCATGTTGAAATTGTCCGGTGAGAATACGCCGTTTATCAGATCCAGCGTTCTTTTTATAAAATACTCCAAGCAGTCATCCCTCTGCAGGAGCTTACTGAACAGGGGGCTGTTCCAGTTGGTCTTTCCGGGTGTGCTGATGTACTTGCTAATATTATCCGTTGTCGGCCGGGCTCCATATATTCCAAAGCTGAAATCCAGGTCGTGAAGAAGGTATCGCCATTTCCCGTCAAAGGGGGCTTCGCCGTACTCTTCCCCTTCCGCAGCATAGTAACGATATACCTTGTAATTGTTATGGGGCCAATCTTCATTCAGGATATAAATCTGGAGAGCATAGTATTCCAGGTAATTTTCCACATCAATCAATTCGCAAAGCTCTTCATATATCTCATCATTTCTTATGTTTTTATTGACATATGAGTAGGCCTTTTCATAGTCCTTCAAGGCCTTTTCTCCCCCCTCGTCCCCGTCGGCGCTTTTGTAGGTTTCACCGCCTTCCAGGATTTCAAAGGTTCCGGCATATTTCCCATAATGCTGCTCAAAGTATTCGTCGCAGTACACCTCATGCAGCCACAGGCACCCCCGGTACTCTCCATTTATAAATAATGCGGCCGGGCGTACCGCCTCATAATCCCGGAATCCCGCCAGGCCTGCCAGGGTATGGAACAATTCGTCCCGGATAAATGCAAAGCCGTTGTCATTTCCGCAGTTCCTAAGCACAAGCCTCTTGAATTCGGCTATTTTCCGCCCGTCTCCGCTTGCAGCCCGTTTATTGGGGAAAAACTCGTACCTGATTTTGTTATTTATTTCGTCATACTCCCTTCTGGCATATATTTTAAGGGATTTTTGCCTGTTGGCCCTTGACCAGCCGCCGTATACGCGAATGCCGGCGTTCTGGCTTGCCACGCCGGTCCCGTCGGGCTCAATCACCTCAAGATATACCTCCCTTTCACTTTCCCTTCCGCGGATATTGAAGTTGGCAGGATCGGGAGGTTCGATTTCCTTCCAGGGGTTGTTTTTTATAAAATCATCCCTTAATTTCCCCGCCACCAATATGCCATGCTCATAATCATAAAGGTTATAGGGATCGCTTGTAATGGAAAATACCAGGGTGTTGAACCGGCTTCGGATGTCTTTTCCGACAAAATACGTATGTACAATCGTATCCGTCTCGGTGCCGTCCTCATAATACCCCTTGGCCTTAATCGGGTAAACCTTAAGTATCGTTTTTGACCTCAGCTCAATGGGTTCCCTATACAGGGTTTTGGTTTTATCCGGGTCGGAGCCGTCAAGGGTGTAATAAATCTCGCAGGGCTTGCCGCTTATAATCTCCACATGAACCGTATCCTTGTAAAAATACTCCTGTTGGGCAAAGGCTATCCCATGAACCCCGGTTTCAGCCTGCTCATTTTCATCGGCGGAATGCCCATCATCTATTGATAAAACGCCGTTGTCGGATAATGATGAGTCAATATATGAATCACCGCCGTCCGAAGGGTTTATAACCTCTTTTATATTGTTTGCTTTTGCATTCTCCTCCTCCATGTGGGCACCGGCAGCAACGGATGCAGCCAGCGCAATACATAAAAGGAGAATAACAATTAATCTTTTGGACACAAAAATCCCCCTTGTCAATCCGGTTTGCTGCAATTATCATAGCATATAATTCCATTAAATAAAACAGCAAAGGCCAATATCAAGGGGGATTTTTATTATTTGACTATTTTCATCGGACGCATCATTTCATTGTCCTCATGGTCCAGCAGGTGGCAGTGCCATACATATCCCACTCCTGAGGCTGGATCAAATGAGAAATAGTTTTCACCGGGCACCGACAGTCCTTCCTGAACGTCCTGAGGCGCATAGCGTACCCTGATCCGTGTCACCTGGCCGGGATTTACCACTATTGTATCTTTCCAGCCAACTTCATTTTCCTTGGGCGGAATCGGGTCCCCCGTAAGATACGGCTCTACAGGCACCACAACAGGCGGCTTCTTTAGGGGCAGCGGTCCATTTTTCTTCTCCCACTCGGCCGCATAGTCGGTCAAATTTATATTCTGGCGATTTACCAGCTGGAATTGAATTAGGTGTATGTGAATCGGGTGGCACCCGCCGTCATGCCAACAATGAGCCAATCCTCCGTCGAACCGACTCTCGGCGTCTCAGTCTCCGTAGCGCTCCATTCCTGTCCGTTGAGAAGCATCATGGTAGGAATTCCCGAAGGTCCGGTTATGTCATTCAAGGTGACAATCCGTTTCGGTGAGTCTTCCTTCAGGGCAGGTATATAATTTAAAGTGTCGGGAAGCTTGTCAGGCTTAACCGGTTTGCCCGCATCTACAGGCACGGTAAACTGCATGATCTGTCCGACGGTATCCGGGTCGGGCGGTCCGCCAAACGGATAGGGAGCCGCCGCATCATTAAGCAGGCGAATGGATGTCCCGGGTTCAATATCCGAAAAGTTCACCAGTATATCCGCTCTTTCGGCTGGAGCCAGCAAAAGTGACGTCAGGCGGGCCGGATGCTTTAACAACCCTCCGTCGCTGCCTATCTGTATAAACTCCATGCCATTTGAAAGCTTCAGGTTATAGAATCTTGAGTTGGAACCGTTCAAAATTCTGAAACGATATTGCCTCCTTTCAACATCCAGGTTCGGCCAGACCTTGCCGTTTACAACTATAACGTCCCCAAAGAATCCTACGGCCCAGTACGGATGCACATCAGGATTGAGTCCTTCGTTGGCGAATAATAATGACCCGTCCGAATTGAACATCTTATCCTGGATTACCAGCGGAATCTCATAATCGCCTTCCGGCAGCTTAAGCCTTTGTTCCGAGTATTTCTTTTTGCCCGGCTTTTCTTCACGAAGCAGATAAAACCCCGCAAGTCCCGCATACACATTAAGCCTTGTCATTCCCAGGGCGTGGTCATGGTACCACAGTGTCGCCGGCTCCTGTGTGTTGGGGTAGGTATAAGTTGAGGACACATACCCGGGCCCGCACCTTCCGTCATGGGTAAACCATGCGTCGGGATGACCGTCGCTGTCCGACTGCACCTCGGCACCATGCAGGTGTGTGACAACAGGACCCGGTGCCTGCGCTTCCGGAAATCCGGGCGGGAACGCCGGCCAGGGTTTTTGAGGGTCCATGGGCATGCTGTTGGGGTTTGCCCAATGCAGGGTGGGGTCCACCGGTAAAAAATGCGGCTCTCTTATGCAGTTTTTCCAGGTCACCACAACGGGAATATTGCGCTTTGCTTCAAAGGTGCATCCCGGGGAACCGATATGGTATTTCAGCTTGCCGGTCTTAGGGTCGCTTACAACGCCGCCATAACCATACACCTTCGTCTCGGGATATCCGGGAGGAAGCATTTGCTGATAGGTTTGGTCGATGAACACCACATAATGATGCTGTATCTGATAGCGGTTTACCAGGTGTTTATCCGTCCTCTTCTTTACCACGTATGGCTCAAACACGGGCGGTTTCTCAAGCTTGTTCACATATTTGGGAATTGTCTTGGGATCTAATTTGACGGCTTCGGACATAAATATAACCTTCTTTCTAAATGATTTCACAATATCATATGAATCATTCGTCAAGAAGGTGTATATTTCGACAATATTCTACAATCGAACGAAAATCGGCTCATGCTCTATGGCCGGAAGCAGCTTCTTTAGAACATCATCCGTCCGTAGTTTTATGCTTGAGGTGTTTATGCACGGATGGCATGCCATGTACGGCTCTTTAAGCAGCTCTTCATCAATGATAAGCTGCACCTGATGATCCTTGTCATTCATTAACCCCATAACGGTTACCGAGCCCGGAGCAATCTCCATCAGCCGCTCCATATCCCCGGCGGAACCAAAGGACAGCCTTGCGCTTCCAATCTGCTTCGACAGATCCTTGGTCAGGAATTTCTTATAGCCCGGCATCAGCAGGAGATAGAATTTTGTCCTTTGGGCATTGCACAGGAACAGGTTCTTGCACATGGCCACCCCGAAAGCCTTGTCAACTCCTTCGCATGCATCCATTGTCTCCAGGGCCTCATGGTCCACACGCTGGTACTCGATTCCAAGGCTGTCAAGCAAATCATATGCACGCATCTCTTTTTCAAGCCGTCCCGAAGAATCCTTCGGTCTTCCCGTGTGTACAATATAGTCCATCTTTCTTCCTCCGCATGTATTTAATCAGTTATGTCGGCAATACCGGAGCTTAAGAATGACTCTTTAAGAAATAATATAACAGCTCTCATATATAATCAAGGGTATCAGCCAATTATTTCCGCTTGGGAAGGTATTTTATATTAATTCTCAACTAGCCTGTATATGGAGTTCTCCCTGGTTAAAATACCTTCACAGACCATTTCCCGCCTTATGGTACAGAAATCATCATGAAAATCAGCTATTATCAGGTTTACTTCCCGTTCGGTATATTCCCTGCCGGGCTCGAAGGCCTTTGCTATCTCATTCAGCACGATCAGCCTTTTCTTTCGCTGGGACGGAATGTTTTTCAGCTTGCCGTACTCGAAGAAATTCTCAATCACCCTTCTCCTGTACTCCTCTTCCCTCTGCTTCTGAAGGTCTGCCTCCGGGGATTCCTCCTTGATAATATCAAGAATCGTGGACTTGAAAATATCTTCATTCATGCTGTAGATATTATAATATTGCTCCTTCCTCGACGTAACGGCCCCTGCGTCCTCAAGCTTCTTAAGGTGAAATGATATGGTTGAGGGAGTCAAACCAAGCCTTTGCGCCAGTAACTCCACATACATATCCTCGTTTACAAGGGATTTTAAAATCTGCAGCCTTGATTTGTCCGAAAGGCATTTAAATAGCTTAATTGCTTTATCCTCAGTCATTGATTTCCCTCCCAAGCTCGTTAAACATCTCAAGGAACTTCTCCTTAAGCTCATCGGCAACGGCAAGCTTGCATTCCTCTATGACCTGCTTGACAATATCTCCATGCTCCTTTGCCATGCTTAAGGATTTCTTCCAGTTGACAGGTATGGTGTCAAATCTGAGCAAATACCCGCCGTACATGTTTATATCCTTGATATTCTCGAGGTTCTTGCCCTGAAGCTGTTTGATATCATTTATGAACAGGGTCTTGAATATCTCATAGATATTTATCTTTATCTTCTCCAGGTTTGCCTCGTCCTTGCGGTCATCCGCTTTATATTGCTTATGCAGGTTATCATGCTCGGCTATCTTTTCATTAATATAAGCCAGGTATCTTTCCTCCAGTTCTCTCATAACACATCTTTCCTCCTGAAAACAATAATACATTAGACTCACATGCATGTGACATTGTAACTATAACATTTAAAATGGATTTTGTCAATCCATTTTTATTAATATCTAATCAAATTTTTTGCGTTTAATTTTATGAAATAATGATTTTGTATTTTAGAATAAAATTACGAGCGGCATACGCCGCCCGTAGTTATAAAAGCCTAATATATAAATCAACAAAAAGCTATCTTCAAAGAAGATTATTAATATGCCTTTTATGCTGAATAATAAACTGCAGCATTCGGCGATTTGTTTTTGCAATATCTTTGAATTCATCATGGCTTTCGAAGTATGCAATACAAATCATCTGGATGGAGCAGATTACATAAAACAACGCCTGTTTTTCTTCCCGGGTCAGTTTACCTTCAATATTATAGCCATGCAGGAGTCCGCTGAGAATATCTAACCATTTTTCATAAGCCTCATCACTTGATTCAGCCAAAATTCCTGTTGCACAGTAACAGACATCCCACAAGCGCACATTCACTTCAATTAAATCAAAATCAATAAATCCGCTTACCTCATCATTTTCAAACAGGATGTTGCCGGGATTGGGGTCACGATGGATAAGCTGTTTCGGCAGTTTATCATAAAGCCTGCCAAAGCTTTCAATATAATCATCAAAAAAGCTGTCGCCAATTCCCATATCCCATTGAATATTCTGTTGCCTAACATTTGGCAGCGCCCAATCCACAACATTTTTATACATGTTCACTTCGTCAGGCAAAATGTCTTTTTGTATGGCTTTTAGCGCCTTATGCAGCCGTGCGATGCTTTTACCGTATTCTTCACCGAGCCTTATACAATTATCTCCAAACATGTCGCGCTTGGAAAGCGGATTACCTTTTATTCTTTGAGTTAAGACGAAAATTTTGCTTCCATCCGGATATTCACTGCCGGTTTTCGTCGGTATTGGAAGGGAAGAAGTAAAACCCTGTTTATTCATCGCCCTGGCAACATTAAGGCTTTTCATTAATTTCTCCCGGTCTTCGGTTTTTAGGATATAATCCGTACCGACTGCCCAAACATTTCCGGAAGCCTTTGCTCCATCCATGAGAGTAATATTGACTATTGGCAGGTTTTTATCTATATCCCAGTTCTCTAAAATTTTTCGCAGTTCTTTTTCTGTATATATTTTGCCACCTCCAAATTAATTGGTATGTGCAAGCCCTCAGAATGCTCTTTGGAGCATTTCATAAACATCTATTATCTTATGAAATTTGTAAAAACCCTTTTTTCCTTTTCAGGCAGGCCAAACTCTTTCTTGCCGAGCTCAATGCTTTTCATAAGAAAAACCATGTTTCTTGCAAGAGTCCTCATAGTCTGCATACCTTCTTCATCCTGTTTTGCTTCACCGGGACGGCCGCCATGAATTAAGTTCCAGTATTGGCTGGATGCTATAGGCATCCCGGTATTAGTGAAATATTTATTAAGCTGATCAAATGTTGAAGTGCACCCTCCTCTTCTTGCGCATACGACACAAGCCCCAACCTTCATGGTTTTGTCAAAATGTTGTGTGCTGTAAAAAAGCCTGTCCAGGCACGCTATAAGAGTTGCGTTCGCAGAGGCGTAATAAACCGGGCTTGCTACAACAAGACCATCCGCCTCTTCAAATAACGGGGCCAATTCATTAACCTCATCATCAAACACGCATTTTCTTTCTTTAAAACAATGATGACAGGCGATACATCCTCTAATGCATTTATCGCCTACTACAACCTCTGTACATTCAATACTCGCTTCTTTAAATATTTTCTTCATCTCATTGAGTGCCACACTGCAATTACCCTCTTTTCTTGGACTTCCGTTAATGATTAAAACCTTCATAAGCAATTCACCTCTCCGGGAAATATTTTAGCATAAAGATATAGCCGGTACAATGGATTGGTGTCTTTACTAAAAAAAGAAATGACAAATGACTTGCGTCATTTGCCATTTCTTTTTTAAGTGCAGTCGAGGGGACTTGAACCCCTACCCAGAAACCCGGACTAGATCCTTAGTCTAGCGCGTATGCCAATTCCGCCACGACTGCTTATTGTATCGGTTCCGCTGAAAATTGACCAGCGAACGAAATATATTATAACAATGTTTTTTGTAAAATGCAACACAATTCTTATCAGTTTTATACTCCTGTATAAATTGCAATATTAAATGCCGTGCAAAATTTGGTAAATCCATTGCTTATTGG
>ENA-UPAD01000138-UPAD01000138.1-bioreactor-metagenome-genome-assembly--contig:-NODE-138-length-111098-cov-53.673253_pt1 | contig 111098 bp, 96 predicted proteins | sample MGYA00238179_ERZ772710 | MGnify/ENA primary metagenome ERZ772710 (study PRJEB29004, sample SAMN07631245) | bioreactor metagenome | isolation source: Switchgrass digestor | place: USA: Dartmouth...
TATATAATAATGAATGAATTCAGTCAATAAAAAAATGTTTTAACCTCATAGACTCATAATATCCTTTAAATGCCCCATCAAGGATGATTTCCCGTCTCATAGCACCACTTCGCGATTTCGGCTATCAAGTCAAGCGGCAGCGGCTTGTCGTACGGAATCTGGATCGCGCCCTTGCTGGACTTAAACCCGGCCAACCGGTCTGCAAAATGCTCAACGGCCTTGTCACCGGGATATAAACCGATATGCTTCTTGTGTGCCGCAAAGTGAATGATATTATACTTGCTTCTAAATGTCGGCATGCTCCATGAGATACATTCATTGGCATCAGGGATGGCATTTTTTATAGCATCTCTCACCTGGTACAGCATGGGCCTTCTATTCTCAGGCTGTGCCTCGATATATGAATCTATTGTTTTTGGCGGTTCACCGCAGGTATGCTGCTGGTTTATATTCTTAAATTCACGGTTACATTTCGGGCATTTCCACATCAACCTATCTCCACCTTTCTTTGAATTCATTATATATTCTCTGTTAATCTGAATCTACATGCCTGTATATCCCAAGCCACATCACCGTCTGGTCGACCATCATTCTCTCCCTGGTTCTCCAGTCATCCGACAGCTTCCGACACTTGAAATCCCTTCCGAAATTCCAGAAGCCGTCCCGGTCTCTCAGCTTTTCCAATTGATTAAACTCTTCTTCAAATTCCTTTCTAAAGCACGAAAAACGGGACAGAATGGGGGTGCGGACGAAAACCTGGACATAAAATAAGAGTCAGGAGGAGGTACTCCCATGTATTCATATGAAGACAGAATGAAAGCAGTGGAGTTATACATAAAGTATGACTTAAGTGCTGCTGCTACCATTAGAGAACTTGGGTATCCAAATCGCAAAATGCTAGCCCGATGGTATAAAGAGTATAAAGAAACAGGCGATTTACACAAACACTATAACAAAAAGGCAAAATATACACCAGAACAGAAGAAGGCTGCTGTCGATTATTATCTGGAGCATGGACGCAATATTTCCCGTACGGTGGAGATGTTAGGATATCCTCATCGGGATGAACTTGCAAAGTGGATTGATGAATTAGTGCCCGGTAAAAGAAAAGCTCGCATAAAACACCGGGCAATGGTACAATTTTCCCAGGAGCAGAAAAAAGATGCAGTCATTGAACTGTGTGCAAGGGAAGGATCCGCGGCTGCCGTTGCTAGCAGGATAGGTACCAGCAGGGGGGTCCTCTATAAATGGAAGAATGAACTGCTCGGTAAGGAGAATGCTAAGGCTATGAAAAGTTCTAAAAAACAATCGCTTTCTGATAACAAGGAGGCACTTATAGCTGAAGTTGAGTTGCTTAAAAAAGAGATATATCGTAAACAAATGGAACTGGATATTCTAAAAAAGGCGGCAGAAATCGTAAAAAAAGATCTGGGCATCGATCAGCAGGACCTGACAAACAGAGAAAAAACAATACTGATCGATGCCCTCAGGATTAAATATACGCTAAATGACCTGCTTGAGATGACGGGATTGTCAAAAAGCAGTTATTATTATCAAAAAGAAACTCAGAAACAATCTGATAAATATGCCAGTTTAAGAACAGAGATAAAAGAGGTTTTCTATGATAACCAACGTTGCTATGGATACAGGCGGGTACATGCAACAATCAAAGGTAAAGGGACAACAGTTTCAGAAAAGGTTATACGAAGGATAATGAAAGAAGAACAGCTTATTATACCATACAAGAAAAAACGAAATTACAGTTCATATAAGGGAGAAATAAGTCCTGCTCCGGAAAACATAATCAACCGTGATTTCCACGCAGATACTCCAAATGCAAAATGGTTAACCGACCTTACTGAATTCCATATACCTGCCGGCAAGGTCTATCTTTCACCAATAATTGACTGCTTTGATGGGATGGTAGTAAGTTGGGCAATAGGGACAAGCCCGGATGCAGAGTTGGTCAATACAATGCTGGACGACGCCATGAGTCAGCTATCGGATGAAGAGCATCCAATAATACATTCAGACAGGGGCAGCCATTATCGATGGTCAGGTTGGCTCTCAAGAGTCGAAAAAGCCGGATTAATCAGGTCAATGTCCAGGAAAGGCTGTTCGCCGGACAATTCTGCTTGTGAGGGTTTCTTTGGAAGGCTTAAAAATGAGATGTTTTACAACCGTTCCTGGCAAGGTGTTTGTATAGAACAGTTCATCAACGAACTTGATAGTTATCTGGTATGGTATAATGAGAAGCGAATCAAGATGTCTCTTGGGGCGATGAGTCCTATGGACTATAGACGTAGTAAAGGTTTAGTGGCATGAAAAAGTCCAGAAAAATGTCCGCACCTCCGAATACTATATACCCTGTACAGCTCGGAGATGTTGTTATTAAGCCCTTTGCTTAGTACAACGCTTGTATACCCTATTGCCCTGCCGCTGCTATGCAGCCATCCAAGATAGTTCCTCTTCAATTCTTCGCTTATTCTGTCCTGCATGTTTGCAAAAAGCTCAACCGGATAGATTGAGTTAAGCCCTATATAGCTTCCGTCAATGTCACAGCCAAGCAACTTGCTTGCTGTAATGTCTGTCCTGTCAATGCTGTACTCACCGTCCGCAAAGGCTTCCTTCAGAATGGTATGCCAGCAGTTAAATATCTCTAGATACTCTCTGCAATCCGAACCGAATACCGAAAGCTTCGATGCGACAAACAGGGGCTGGGCGGGCCTGTACCATTTATTCCGTTCATAGCCGTCCGGCCATGCGATTTCATTCCTCAGAAGCTTTTCCATGTAATCGCACAGCTTGTCCACCAGTTCATTTCCCCGTGGGACATCCAGCATCTTTATGGAGTCGACAGCAAGTTCGGTGGTGGGAAAAACCTGTTTTATTTTAGAGTCCCGGCTATGAAATCTTCCAAACCCGCCGTCGCTGTTCTGGTTTGCCTTAAGAATCTCAACCCACTTGCTGTTATAGAATTCATCGAAAAGCTCCGGTTCAATCTCTTCCCCCATAATTCTTTTAAGCCTGTACCTGACAGCAGCACAGGGATTCATCTTATATATCCGGTCTACAACATCAAATACACTCATAAATCATACCTTCCAGGCCAATAAGCAAAATTCTAAATAATCAGGCAAATTGCTTCCATCCAATCCCTAATCGCCTTCGTTATGAAAGTAATGCTCCTGCCTGGCATGGGAAATAATGCTTCGGACAAACTCCGATATGACCTCAGGCGCCTTATCAAAGACTATCTTGTTGCGCTTAAGTACCTTATCCACAGTAACATGGTGTTCCTTCCACATCTTCCCCTTTGAGCCGGCATTCAAGATTAACGGCTGAATGCGATCGACAATTGATGCGCATATGGCTTCCTTCGTGTCCATCCCTTCAAATTCCTGCCACAGCCCGGAAAACTCGTCTGCCTGGTCCTGTGGAAGCAGTGAGAACAGCTTTTCGGCCGCTTCTCCTTCCCTGTCTTCCTTTCCAATGTTGGCCTGCTCGTCATAGGCGAATGTATCACCCGCATATATTTCAACGAGGTCGTGAATCAAGACCATTTTCATCGTCTTAAGTACGTCAATTCCTTCAAAATACTCCGATAAAATCATAACCATCATGGCAAGGTGCCATGAATGCTCCGCGTCATTCCCCCTGCGGGATCCGTCGGAAAGATAATTGCGCCGCATGACTTGTTTTATCTTGTCAATCTCCTTTATAAACTGCATTTGCTTCTGTAAACGTGTAAGCTCCATAATAGTCCTCCTGATTTTATGTCAACTCTGCCTGCCTTGTTTTTTCCATGGCCTGTCCTTCTTCAGCCAACCGTTCTTTTCCCAGTAATCCCTGTCCGTCATGTTCCATGTATTTGATTGCTGTATTTTTCTCATAACATTAAACATTAACCTTGTCTTGAATCCCGGTTTTGCCCTTCCTATCTTCTTCTTTATAGAATCGGCCGTTTCCTGCGTCCTTTTTATAATCCGCTCCCTTTTCTTCTCCGGTACATCGTCCCAGCAGGACGCATTCACGTTAAAACTCAGCCGGTAAATCCTTGGAACACCCCACCAGAACATCTGCCTTGCCATGGATTTGGTTACATTCCTTGCCCCGGAGCCTGCGGCCGTGGATATTGCGACACCTATTTTGGAGAACATCTCCTTCCTCGGCCTGTGGGGCATCCACATATACCCGTAATGATCGAACAATGTCTTTAGCTGCCCCGTCATCTCAATGCAGTAAGTTGGAGAATCGAAAATTATAACATCCGACATAAGCATTGAATCCAAGATCTTTAAGGCCTTTTCCGATTGATAGCAGTTTTCCTCACCCTTTAGGATGCACCGAAAGCACCCTACACAGTACTCAGGCGTATCCTTCGGCATGAAATACTCGTGCACGACGGTTTCGCTGCCTTCAGTCAGCCGTTCTTTCAGGATTTCCGTGATGTGATATGTACTTCCCTTGTGCTGTTGGCCATGGACAATTGTTATTGTCATTACAAATTACCCCTTTTCATTTACCGTGTAGCATGTCATATCTCTTGCTCAAAAATCTGTGAGTTTAAAATTACCTGGACCTTGACTAATAATAAAAAAGACATATTCATATTCATACTAAGATTATATTAGCAGAATATAAATATGTCCATAGTAACAATTACTGCTGCTCCATCATCCGCTTGCTGTAATTATGGGCCTGCTCCAGCATCATGTCCTTTACCTTCATCAGGCGGACCTGCGTGCTGCGCTCATTTTCGTCAAGCTTCATCATGATGTACTTTATCTTTTCCTGCATATCCGGAATCATTACATGCTCCAGGGCGTTAACCCTACGCCTGGTCTTTTCTATTTCTGCGGCCAGCAGCTGGCAGGCCTTCTCGACCTCGGCAAGCTTGAGCATGTCAGGCAGGATGTCTGCCAGGCTTTTGACGGCATCATCAAGGTCGCTTGATGTAAAGGCGTAACCGTAAGGATAAATATCGTGCTCGTCCGCGGTCTTTGTCTTATATTCAAACTGCGGTATGTCAACACTCATGACATTCCTGGTGTGAATATCAAGATAAACCTCCTGCCTGGGCGCCATGAGCGACACGTTTATAATCTCGTCGTCCATGACGGACCTTGCCAGGACGAAATTCTTGTTGGCACGGTTAATTCCGGCTTCAACCTTTTCACGAAGCGCCTTGTTCTCCCTGACCATATCGAGGAATTTCCTCATAAGCTCGTCCCTCTTATCCTTAAGGAGCTTATGGCCTCGGATGGCGGTTACAAGCTTCCTCTTCAGCTTTGTCAATTCCATTCGGGTAGGGTTTACTTGTGTGGTAATCATGTCACCTACTCCTTATCATAATATTCGTCAAGCAGCTCATCCTTGATTCTCTTAAGTTCCGCCCTGGGCAGCATTCTAAGGAGCTTCCATCCTAAATCCAGGGTTTCCTCTATGCTGCGGTCGGTTTCAAAGCCCTGGGATACATACTCTCTTTCAAATGCGTCCGCAAATTCCGCATACAGCTTGTCTATATCGGTAAGGGCGGCCTCGCCAAGAACCACCATCAGTTCCTTTGCCTCCTTGCCTCTTGCGTATGCGGCAAATATCTGGTTCATGGTATTGGCATGGTCCTTCCTCGTCTTTCCTTCACCGATACCCTTGTCTTTAAGACGGGACAGCGAAGGCAGCACGTCTATCGGCGGCTCGATACCCTGGCGGTACAGCTCGCGGCTCAAGATAATCTGGCCCTCGGTGATGTATCCGGTAAGGTCCGGTATCGGATGGGTCTTGTCATCCTCCGGCATGGACAGTATCGGGATTAGCGTTATGCTTCCCGGTTTGCCCTTCTTGCGGCCCGCTCTCTCGTAAAGGGTGGCAAGGTCGGTATACATATAACCGGGATAACCGCGGCGGCCCGGAACCTCCTTGCGGGCCGCGGAAACCTCTCTTAATGAATCCGCATAGTTTGTTATATCTGTAAGGATTACAAGCACATGCATGTCCTTGTCAAATGCCAGGTATTCAGCTGCGGTAAGAGCCATTCTGGGCGTTGCTATACGCTCAATTGCCGGGTCATTGGCCAGGTTGATGAACATGACCGCCCTGTCAATCGCGCCGGTCTTGCGGAATGATTCTATGAAGAAATTTGCCTCTTCAAAGGTAATACCCATGGCGGCAAATACAACTGCGAACGGCTCGGAAGTTCCGCGAACCTTGGCTTGTCTTGCGATCTGCGCGGCAAGCTGTGCATGGGGAAGGCCGCTTGCCGAGAATATCGGAAGCTTCTGTCCGCGTACCAGCGTGTTCAGCCCGTCTATGGCCGATACGCCTGTCTGGATAAACTCCTGCGGGTAGTTTCTTGCCGCGGGATTTATGGGCAGGCCGTTTATATCCAGCCTCTCTTCGGGCAGGATCTCGGGCCCGTTGTCAATCGGGCGCCCCAAGCCGTCGAAAACACGGCTCAGCATATCCTCGGACACGCCAAGCTCCATGCTCCGGCCAAGGAAACGCACCTTGCTGCTTGCCAGGTTTATACCGGCGGAGCTTTCAAAGAGCTGGACAAGGGCATTGCCCCCGTCTATTTCGAGAACCCTGCAGCGGCGTTTTTCGCCGTTGACAAGCTCGATTTCGCCAAGCTCGTCATAAGCAACTCCTTCTACTCCCTGTACCAGCATCAGAGGGCCGGCAACCTCGCGAATCGATCTATATTCCTTTGGCATCAGGCTCCCTCCTTCTGTACAAGCTCCTGGATTTCCGTTTTTAGCTGCATAAGGATTTCTTCATATTCCTTCTGCATTTTGTCCTTCGTAACGTATTTGAAACGTCCGATTCTTTCCCTGACAGGCAGCTTGACCAAATCATCTATGTTGAGCTTGTTCAAATTCTCAAGTGAAACATCATAAAACTGGAGTACCAAATCCATCATCAAGTACTGCTTATCCAGGCTTGTATATGTGTCAACCTCATGGAAGGCATCCTGATGCAGGTAGTCTTCACGAATGGACCTTGCGGCCTCTAGCTTTAGGCGGTCAGGCGCGGACAGCGCGTCCATGCCAACCAGCTTGACTATCTCATCAAGTTCCGCTTCGTCATTTAGCAGCTTCATCATGCGCGCCTTCATGGTGCTCCAATTGCTGTTGACATTGGCATTGAACCATTTATTCAGATCATACAATGAATAACTGGTCAGCCAGTTAATGGCCGGGAAATGCCTTCTGTAAGCCAGGTTGGCATCCAGCCCCCAGAATACCTTGACTATTCGCAGCGTAGCCTGCGATACAGGCTCAGATATATCACCGCCCGGAGGGGAAACCGCACCGATTGCGGATACCGAGCCTTCCCTTCCTTCCTTGCCAAGGCTTATAACTCTTCCTGCCCGCTCATAAAACTGTGCTAGGCGGCTTGCAAGGTAAGCGGGATATCCCTCTTCACCGGGCATTTCCTCAAGGCGTCCCGACATCTCACGAAGGGCCTCGGCCCAGCGGGATGTGGAATCCGCCATCAGGGCTACGGAATATCCCATGTCGCGGAAGTATTCCGCTATCGTTATTCCTACATATATTGAAGCCTCACGGGCTGCAACCGGCATGTCGGAGGTGTTGGCTATAAGCACGGTACGTTCCATAAGGGATTTTCCGGTCTTTGGATCCTTAAGCTCCGGAAACTCGTTCAATACGTCCGTCATCTCGTTCCCGCGTTCGCCGCATCCGATATATACCACGATATCGGCTTCAGCCCACTTGGCAAGCTGATGCTGCACAACGGTCTTTCCGCTTCCGAAGGGGCCGGGGATGGCTGCGACTCCGCCCTTGGCTATCGGAAACAGCGTATCTATAATTCTTTGACCCGTAACCATCGGCTGGTCGGGAGACAGCTTCTGCCTGTATGGTCTTCCCTGGCGGACGGGCCATTTCTGCATTAGCGTAAGATTTTCCGTTGTCTTATCATCTTTTTCCAGTACGGCAACGGTATCAACAACCGTGTAATCTCCTTCGGCTATTGATATTATCTTTCCCTTCATGCCTACAGGAACCATTATTTTTTGTGTTACTATCTCTGTTTCCCTAACGGTACCGATAATGTCTCCTCCCTCAACTTCGGTACCGGCCTCAACCGTGGGAACAAAATGCCACTTTTTCTCCCTGTCCAGGGCGGGTATCTCAATACCACGCTGTAAGTTTGTTCCAGTTGCTTTCATGATTTCAACCAGGGGCCGCTGTATACCGTCAAATATGCTTCCTATAAGTCCAGGGCCCAGTTCCGCGCTGAGCGGAGTTCCTGTCGATTCAACAGGCTCACCGGGTCCAAGCCCTGATGTTTCCTCATAAACCTGGATGGACGCCTGGTCGCCGTGCATTTCGATTATCTCACCAATAAGACGCTGCCTGCTTACACGTACAACGTCGAACATGTTGGCATCATGCATGCCTTCGGCAACTACCAGTGGGCCGGACACTTTCTTTATAGTGCCTTTGCTCATATTTTTCACCTGCTTTACGATTGTTTTATCATTAATAATGATTATTCGTTGTTAAATATAATATCGGAGCCTACCGCACGCTCCACGGATTTCTTTACATTTCTCATACCCATTCCGGTATTGCCCGATACACCCGGAATCGGTATTATGGCCGGAACCTGCATGGCCGAATAACGGTCTATCTCCGATTCCAGCATGGCCTGAAGGCTTTCCGTGATGTAAATGACCGCATATCTTCCGTCGGTCAGCTCCTTTAAAAGCTTTGAAGCATCCGCGGCATTGTCAACCGGCCAGGTATCCAGTCCGATTGCGGCAAAACCGTATATACTGTCACGTTCACCTAAAACCGCTACCCTATACATACATTTCCCTCAATCTTTCCCGTATAATATCATCCGAAATGTCATTTCTCTTTCCTGACAGAAGAATTCTTACCGTCTTTATCTCGTTTTCCCTTGCAAGCAAATATGCTGCCAAAGGCGAAAATGTAAAAGGATTATATTTCTGAGGTTTGATGTATTCAATAATCCTGTTGTCAAACCAGCGCTCAAAGGCCTGTGAGGATTCCATAAGTGCCGGCACCGCGTCGGCATAATCCGTGGTCAGCAGGTAATTATAAATGGAATCAATGCCTTCAAGCGTGCTTTGAATCAGCCTGTTTATATCCAGGCTGTCGCATTCACAAAGCGCTCTCTTAAGAAACGCTTCATCCTTTCCGGTTTTAGCGCTTCTTATGGCAATATTGATATCTGCCGCCGCAACCTTTAGCTCCGCATAATGCGCTATAAGCTCGTTTCCCGTGGATTTCCCGAGGGAATACATCTTAGCCAGGGCAGCCTTATCAAGAACAATGTCACAAAGCTGGCTGTCACCGGTGTGAAGCTGCAATTGGTACGCTTCTTCGGCAACATCCCTCATATCCTCGGGAAGCAGTGAAAAATCATGTTCCTTCACTGCGCGGATTATTATCCCGGAATCTATCGTTCCGTTTGATATATATATATTAGGAATTTCATATCCCTTATATACCTGCTTTATGGCAGCCTTCAAATTATGATAGTCATTGGCAACCAAAAATGTATGATAATAAGATATATCCTTGACCAATTCCTTCAGAAGCTCCCAGGTTTTTTCCCTTTCCGAAGCCAAAATCTGTTCCGCTGTCCGGTCGCCGTCTTTGCCCCAGCCCTTATCGGTCAGGTATTTAAGGCATTCTGTTTCGCTCTTGCAGTTCATAAGCTGTTCAATATCCGATTTGCCCAGCAATGTCATTTCTTTGAACCTGATCCTTGCAACGGCATTGATAAACCGGTCTGAATCGAAATATAAAACCTGCTTTTGGTTCAACACTATATCACCTGCCTTCCGCTCCTTATTCGAACAGAAATGCGTTCAGTTTATCCTGAAGCTCATCCTTCGCATCGCTGAACAACGCGTCAAAGGAGCAGTTCTCTTCAATGTCTCCGTATACGAGTATAAATCCTCCGTCTATCTTCACACTCTCGTCGGATACGGTAAGTGAAGCGTTCTCCTTATCCTTCAGAACCAATTCCAGGCTTTTTTCAAAATCCTTCGGCAGGCGATCAAGATCGGCCTTCGAGAATTTGATGACTCCTGCCTGTGAATATGCATACTTCCTGACCATTTGCAGGATCATATCGAAGTATTCTTTATCCGATAGACCCGCAAGCTTCCGCTTGGCCTTTTGGATAATATCGTTAATGATTTTCTGCTTCGCGTCCAGGATCATCTGCCGCTTTACAAGCCTTGCGCCAGATTCGGCTCTGTCCATAATTACCTTTATTTCAGATGCAGGCTTTTCGGCAATCTTGGCTGCACACTGTTTTGCCTCCTCCTTGGCCTCGGATATAATCCTGTCTGACTCCTCCCTGGCCTCGGCAAGTATTTTGTCGGCATTTGCCTGTGCATCCGCTTCAATCACCTTGATCATCTTTTCCAATCCAGTCATTTAAACCTCCATCTGCCGCACCTGCGGCAAACAATTACGTATTATATATTAATGCCGCTTACTCCGCTTACTGCAAGAATTGAAATAAGAAGCGCCAGGATGGCATAAGTCTCAACCATTGCGGGGAAAATCATGGACTTACCGAACTGGTCAGGCCTCTTTGCGAGAACACCCATGCTTGCGATTGCAGCATTAGCCTGCCTTATGGCGGATGCGTAGCCAACTATTGTCATAGGCATGCATGCTGCCAGGTAAAGCAGCCCCTTGACCAGGGATATGTCGCTGCTGCCGCCCAAAACACCTATCTGGGCAAAGGTTATGAAAGCAATAATCAAGCCATATATTCCCTGGGTACCGGGAAGAAGCTGCAGGATAAGAGCCTTTGCAAAAAGGGATGGATCTTCGGTTATAATGCCCGCAGCTGTTATACCACCCTTACTTACTCCTTTTGCCGAAGCAATACCCGGAACCAAAGCTGCCAATGCCGCTCCAAGAACAGCAAAAAATACGCCACTTTCATTTAAAAATTCCTTCATTATGAACTCTCCTTTATCTTGTAATATTTTGTCTTTATGCTGAAGGGCTTAAAGATGTTTCCTCCGCCCTCGTAAAACTTACCAAAAAACTCCACATACTGCAAACGGTTTGTATGGACATATGCTCCAAGCAGGTTTATGGCCATGTTCAGTAAATGCCCTACCACCACAATGATTATAAAGAATATGGTTCCAACAACGCCTTTTGCCAGCATGGATGCCATCTGGTTTACAACCGTCCCGATTATTCCTGTTGCAAGACCCAGGGCCAACAGCCTGGAATATGACAACACGTCACTCAGGTAGCCCGACAGGCCGTACAAAGCATACAGGCCTTTAAGGAAACGCTTGAACGGGTTCCTGGATTCCCTTCCGTTAGTTAGAACGATTCCAAGTGCCGCTGCTACAAAGGCAATCTTGGCGGCATCCACCGCTGTGTCCGGAATATTTGGGCTTATACCCAATATATCGGTAACCATCTTCATTGAAAGAAGGAGTATTGCGCTGCTTATCAGTATGGCATACCAGAATACCACGTCATATATAAACCCCTTGATATCCTTACGCCTGATAAGCTGATATCCCTTCATGCCCAGGCCGGTCAAAAGGTGTAACAGGCCTACGGCCATTGAGAATGTCAGCATGAGCATAGGTTTCTCCACGGGATAGAACCAAAGCGGAGGTATGATCGGCAAATCGGTTGCCCTGAAATATATTTTTGCCACGATATCTATTATATCCCCAAAATAGCTGCTGAACATAATGCCCCAGAATATGGTGGCTATGCCGCAGTACAGGTACATCTTAAGGGTTTTCCTCATGGATTCTTCTATGGTATCCCTGAATTTTATAAGGCCGACACCACACGCTATTACCATGAGCAGCCCATATCCGGCATCGGACAACATAAGGCCGAACAATGCATAGTAGAATAATGACATGACCGTCGTGGGATCGATTTCACCCTTGCCCGGAGGGCTGTACGAGTTAACCACGCTTTCCAAAGGAGCGCTGAAACCGTTGTTTTTATAAAGCACCGGTACATCATCCTTCTTTTTGGGTTCCTCAAACTCCACGTATGCAGTAAACTTCGCCGTCAGCTCCTCCTGGAGGGATGCCCCGTCCTTTTTCGGGATGAAACCGGTGACTATAAATACATTCTTTGATTGAAGAAGCGTTTCAAGCACCTCGTATTTCTCCAGCCGCATGGTGTCGTAATCCCGCAGGAACTTCAAATCGCTGCGGTATTCATCATAAGAAACCATCTCGTCTATGGAGGCGTCTATCTGAATTTGGATATCTTCCATCTGCTGGTCAAGCTGTATAAGCTTTTCTGCCGGCGGTATATCGATGGACAACGACGGAAGGGCAAAATCCATTTCCCTAAGGATTTCGTATACCTTGTCCTTATGGTCTTTTAAGCACAATACAAATATGCAGGTCTGATCCTTGGACGCGCTGATAATATTGACATCAAGCGGCATATACTGGGCCAGTCTTTCATATATTTCTTCCGCAGTATATGGCCTGGGCAAAGTTCCAATAAATCCTGCTGTGTATTTTGTTCCTTTAAAGTTTAAGGGTATATCCAGATTCACCCACGGTTTGATAATCTCAACCTGTGTCTGAAGCTTTGACAGCTCAGCCCGGCATTCGGCAATATATTTTGTCAGCTCGATTATCCTTTTGGCCTTATCTATCGTGGGCATATATTTTTCTTTGAATGAATCGTACGCTTCAACAGGCAGTTCTTTTCTGCCCTGCAATGAAGCAAGAAGTGAATGATCTTCCTTCACGTAATTATTAAGAACAGCCAGGCTTTCATCCGCTATGGCTATGTTTTTTTCCAGGCTTTGCCTTACCGTGGAGTAATCGGACCTGCTGAATACCTTGTCCTCCTTCAGCATTTTCCTTACTTCCACCACGCCGCGCCGCTGTAAAAGCTCAAGTATCTGTTTTCTGTCCTTTTTTAACGCATAAATATAAATACGCTGCATCTGCAGCAGTGCCATTTTGAATGCACCTCCGTAACCTCAGGTCATACTACGCTGGAAATAACCAGGTTTATTGCATCCTCTTCCTTGGTTTTCGCCATTTCAATAAGCTGCCGTACTTCCTTCTCCGCTTCTTTTTTTGCTTCCTCGATTATCAGCTCGCTGCGCCGTACGGCATCCTTTATGTCATTTTCCGCCTTCTTTTGGGCTTCGTCCGTCATATCGGCCAGAATTTTCCCGGCTTTTTTTCTTGCTTCCGATAAAATAGCGTCTTTTTTTTCCAGAGCCTCTTTTATCAGCTTTTCGGCGGCAATTTCAGCATCACGGACAGCCTTAACCGTTTCCTTTGCCATTGGCCCACCTCAATATATTGTATTTAAAATTAAACATCTCCAACTATTATATCCTATTTAACCTATTTATTCAACCAATACCATCAAAAAAAGCCGCCCATGAATAATCACGAACAGCTTCTTTTGATATATCTAAACTCCCCTACCCGTTTATATCTTTAACTGTTTCTCCCGGAAGGAGCTTTCCTTCCACAACAATTCTCTCTATAATATTAGCCTTTGGATTGATTATCGCTTCGATCAGCTTCTGCGCCGCGTATTTGCCCAAAGCCTTGGTGTCCTGCATATATGTAGTCAGCTTCGGATCAAGAACCTGCGAAAGAAGAATTCCATCGTAACCGACAATTGATATATCATCCGGTATTACCAGCCCTGCTTCCCTGATGGCGTTGATTCCTCCGATGCATGAGAAATCATCGGGGAATATAATGCATGTGGGCCGGTTCTTGAGCGCCAGCAATTCTTTTGTCAGCTTGTATGTCGTCTCCGTATCATGGTATATGCCGTCCTTGACATAATCGTCCGGTATGCTGATATTGAGTTCACTCAAGGTTCTGTAGAAGCTTCCTACACGGTTCTGTGTAACGGAAGAATCGGCTCCGTGAATATATGCTATTCTCCTGTGCCCCTTATCGTACAGATAATGTATAATCTCCCTCATGCCCTTGATATTGTCCGATACAATAGCAGTTCGGTTATCAAAAACATGGTCTATTGTAACAACCGGAAGATCACCGTTGATAAGCTCCAGAACATCAGGATCCGAAAAATCAATACATGCGATGACAACACCGTCTACTCCCCTGTATTTGCTGTGCTCATAATAGGACATCTTTCTAAGGCCCATGTGCTTGTTAATGAATGTTATATCAAAGCCCTGGCTTTCTGCTTCCACCTTGAAGCTGTCCAACACATTGGCAAAGTATTCATGCGTCAGGCCGCTCTGGGCCTCATCCACGAACAGGACCCCGATATTATAAGTTCTGTTGGTTTTAAGGGCCCTCGCGAATGAGTTGGGGTAATATCCCATCTCCCTTGCAACTGCCAGAATATGCTGCTTTGTAGCTTCGGAAATATCACTGTGATTGTTCAAAGCCTTGCTGACGGTAGCCACCGAAACGCCGCATCTGACTGATATATCCTTGATTGAAACCATTCGTATCCCCTACTTGCTGTTAAATTTATGCAATTACTTAATCGATTTCTAAAATACATCTTGTACATTTTATACAAGTGTGTTGATTATTTTAACTCTATTTAAATATTATTGACTAATAATTTGACTTGTTAAATATATATTACCTCTTTTATTTGCCATATGCAAGTGTTTTTTTATGCTTTTTGCTTAATCGTTTTCGGTATTTTTAATATTTCTTTATTACTATTTCCGAAAAAATCAAAGAAAATGCCTTTTGTTTTGAATAATAAACGGAAAAACAAGATATAATAATGCACAGATACGGATAAGACTCATCGACACCATTGTGTTACCGGAATTAAACGAGTACATCCGTATCTGGATAATAGAGAGGAATGTTTGTAATTTGGTCTCAAGAATTACAGACAGCACATCAATGACAACTGAATATTGAGACACGAGACGACAGACAGCAGGGATGTAAATCCCTGCTTCTGTCATTTATGCTATTCCATTTCTATTCTGCATATTTGCGAAGGTCATAACCCGAAGGAGCCTGGTAAATCCTTAGTCCGAATTCCTTGGCAACCGCATATATGTGATCGAAAATGTCAGACTGGACCTTCTCGTAATTAACCCATGAAGTGTCTTTGGTAAATGCGTAGATTTCCAAAGGTATGCCGGTTTCACCCGGCGCCAACTGGCGTACCATCATAATCATGTCACGGTTGATGCCTGGATGATTGCTTATATAATTTTGAAGATAAGCACGGAATGTTCCCAGATTGGTCATGCGTCTTCCGTTTATTAACTGTCCGGTGTCTATATTATTGCTTAAGTTATACTCTTCAATCTCCTTCTCCTTGTTTATAATATAGTCTTTCAGGTAATGCACTTTTTTAAATTTCTCAATCATTTCCCCGGTACAGAACATAACGGAGTTGACATCTATATATATTGCCCGTTTTATTCTTCTGCCGCCCGACGCAAACATCCCTCTCCAGTTTTTGAATGAATCGGAAACGAGCGCATACGCGGGTATGGTTACATATGTCTTGTCCCAGTTCTGAACCTTTACGGTATTCAGGGTTATGTCCACGACATCCCCATCAGCGCCGTACTTCTCCATCTCAATCCAATCGCCGATCCTAAGCATATCGTTTGATGTCAGCATTATGCCCGCTATAAATCCCAGTATTGCGTCCTTGAATACAAAGGAGAATACCGCCGCCAGCGCTCCGATGCTGCTTAGGAGCAACAGCGGGCTCTGTCCGATCAGCGTTGCTATGATTACAATGCCGATCACAAGAAATGCCGCAATCTTTACAATTTGCAGAAGGCCTTTTATCGGCCTGACCTTTGAGACGGGTTTTTTACGGTATAAATCATCGATTGAATCAAGCAGCGAGCTTATGACAAACATGAGCACAACCAATACATAGGCTGAAGCCAGCCGTTCGACCACTCCGGCAAAAGCCTTATTCTCATAAATGCCGGACAGGCTGTAGAATATTATCCCCGGTGCAATCATAACCGCCCGGTGGACAAACCTTCTCTCCAACAGTACATCGTCCCACTCATGCTTGCTTCTCTTTGCTATTTTTGATACTATGCCGATAACTATTTTCTTCAGTATAAAGTTGATAAGTATACAGACAGCAATTATTGCGAGCGTGATGGCAAGCTCAGCCAACATACCCGCAATTTTATCATCCGCACCCCTATCAATAAAATAGTTGGTCAGCAGATCCTTCATCTCAAACAGCCTCCCTCAATTATATCCGCCAGGGAATCCTCATGCAAGCAGGAATTTTTGTCTATATAACCGGTACTGTGAAAGCATTCCTTCATAAACAGGAATGAGGTATGGATTGGTCCTTATATCCCGCGGCTTGACCAGGGTATAGCTCTTGCTGAAAATATTAATGCCGCTTTTCTCCAGCACATAGGCGACAAACTGGGAACAGAAATACCTTGATTTTGACCGTACCGGAATATTGAATGCGGCAGCAATAAGCCCGAGGTAATTATATGAATACGAATTCTTATTCCGGACGAATATATCAATTTCTTTTCTCAGGTTTTGATATTGCCGTTCGGTTATGTACAGGCGGTAGATGCTGCATCGTGTTGATTTAAACCGCCCGAACACCCCACGGTCAATATACTCCCTTATAAACCCCGCGTTGAACGGGTTGTACTTCCCCCGTCTTGCAAAGCTGTACATTTCCTCCAGGTTCTCGTCAAAAGCTATTGAAGCATGGGCAAAAGGTTCTTTTGTGTACAGCTTTATAGCCCTGGCCGGATAGGTTTTGGTCTGGGTCAGCACTATATAGATTGTCCTGTTTTTTTGCTCATAAGGTTTATAGCTTATCATATCATACCTGCTTGTAATAATGTATATTTTTATATAATGTTTCTATTTATAATTCTGTTTTTATAAATTTTATAAATTTTTTATTTATACTAGAGACAATTATATAATACAGGTATGATTTTATCAATACATATCAGGCATCCATGCCTGTATATATCATCAGGGCGTCCCTGAAGAACTTTGCCATGCCCGGTTTTCTTGTGTCGTAAAAGGCTGTAAACCGCTCATCATCCACATACATCTGCGCAAGTCCCGCATGCCTCTGCTTGCTGTAATCCTTCCACACAAACATAAGCCATTGCTTATGCAGCTCACAGGCCTTTTGGGCCAGATCCCCCGCAGGGTCGCCGGTTTCAAACGCGGCTTCCAGTGTATCGAGCACCTCGCTGCCAAGCCTTTCAAACTGCTCATACTGCTCTTTTGTCAAATTAAGAAGCTTTTTATTAGAAGAGTCCACCGCTTCCTCACCGTATTTCTCACGGATTTCCTTACCGTACCTGCGCTCGTTTTCTTCAACAAGTTCCTTCTTAAGTCCTTCAAATTTCTCGTGATTGCTCATCTTTATTCTCCCTTCCAATGATTTAATTGTTTTTTCAACATTGTTAATCAGTATATCCAGCTGTTTTCTTCTCTCCAGGAGCATTTCCCTATGTCCGGCAAGCGCTTTTGCAGCGTCAAAGTCAGGCGCGTCCAGCATTTCCTTTATCTTGTCCAGGTTGAAATCCAGTTCCCTGAAAAACAGTATCTGCTGCAGCCGGTCGACCTCTTCCTGTCCATATACCCTGTAGCCGGACGTATTTATCCTTGCCGGCTTAAGCAGCCCGATTTCGTCATAATACCTCAGGGTCCTGGTGCTGACACCGGCCATTTTAGCCAGCTTCAATATGGTATACAACCATTCTTCACCTCCTTACAAGGCCATAATAAACCTTTACGTTACGTTAATGTCAATAACAAAATAAAAAAACATATAAAATCTAATTAATTGACACCTTGCATATTATAGGCTATATTAAATAATCATTATAATATCAGCCAATACGCAGATTATGCTATACCGGGGAGGTAAATATGAGAAAAAAAGCAGCAGTTTTGATGGGCAGCGATTCGGACCTGCCCGTTGTCCAGGGTGCCATCCGCACTCTTAAGGATTTTGGTGTTGAAACCGAGGTTCATATCATGAGCGCACACCGCACACCCCACAAGGTTATGGAGTTTGCGTCAGGCGCAAGGGAAAACGGCTTCGGCGTTATCATATGCGCGGCAGGAAAAGCGGCTCATCTTGCCGGAGTGGTTGCATCCCATACCACCCTGCCTGTAATAGGTATTCCCATGAAATCTTCGGCCCTCGACGGTCTTGACGCCTTACTGTCCACCGTCCAGATGCCGAAGGGAATTCCCGTAGCCACGGTAGCCATTGACGGAGCCGACAACGCGGCGCTGCTTGCGGTTCAAATTCTTGCCGTAAATGACGAAGAACTGGCGAAGAAGCTCCAGGATATGAGAACTAAAATGACCGCCGAAATAGCGGAAAAGGACAAAAAGCTTCAGGAGAAACTGTAAGCTTGAGATAAGCGATTGAAAGCATGATATTTAAGACTTAAGATATGCAAAACTAAAGATATTAAAAATGGACTATGCTTCTGTTACCGATGCATAGTCCTTTAATAATAATTGTAATTTTCCATATCCGCCAGCAGCAGATTCGGAACCCGGTCATCCTGAATCGGTCTGCTCATCAGGAATCCCTGTATGTAATCACAGCCCGACAGCCTTAAGAAATCCAGCTGCTCCTTGTATTCAACGCCCTCCGCCACCACCTCGATATCCAGTTGGTGGGCCAGGTTTATTATGTACTTGATTATCTGGTTCATCGTTTCGTCCTTGCCGATTTTGTCTATGAAGGACCTGTCTATCTTTAAGACATTAATCGGGAGCAGCTGCAGGTAATTAATTGATGCGTATCCCGTTCCGAAATCGTCCAGCGCAATCCTGATTCCCATACCTCTCAGCTTGTGAATTATTTCACTTATGTGCTCGGGATAAGATATAAGCACGGACTCTGTGATTTCAAGCTCCAGGTATCTTCCGTCAAACCCTGTGTCATTCAGAACCTCCTCTATCATTTGCACGAATGAAGGCTCTATCATTTGTATTACCGAAACATTTATGGAAACCACCGTTCTTACCTGGTGCTTCCTATGTAAATCCACAAATTTTGTAAGCACTTCCTTCATGATCCATTTGCCCAGATCGACAATAACGCCGGTTTCTTCGGCAATCGGTATGAATTGGGATGGGCTTACATATCCTATGCCCGGATATTTCCATCTTGCCAATGCTTCGAATCCCCGAAGCTTGAGTGTCGCGCAATTATACATGGGCTGATATTCCATGTACAGCTCGTTGTTCTTTAACGAGTACATCAGCCCGTTTTCAATCTGAAGCCTTCTTGCAACCTCCTGCTGCATCTCACTGGTGAAGAATTGGATATGGTTCTTGCCCATGCTTTTTGCCGCGTTCATTGCTATGAAAGAGCTTCTGACCAGTGTGATAACATCCGTTCCGTCATTGGGATATCCCGCGATTCCAAAGCTTGCGCTGACATGGTATTCCTTGCCGGCCACGGTTACCTGTTCCTTAAGCGCCAGACGGAAGCTCTCGATATAATCTATCAGGTTGTCATCTTCCATGTATTCCGGAATCAGCAGGTAGAATTCATCACCGCTTGAATGTCCGAGTATATCCTGCGGCCTTTTTATCGCGTTCCATCTGCGTGTAACCTGGCATAGAATTTCGTCGCCCACATTATATCCGGCAACCTCGTTTAATCTCCTGAAATCGTCAAAATCTATGTAAACCAGGTAAAACTTGTCACCATGTTCCCTTTTGATGAGCTTGTCCATTTCTTCAAATATCATATTCCTGTTCGGGAGTCCCGTAAGGCTGTTGTAGTAGACCAGATGGTGAAGTTTTTTCTCGTTTTCCTTGCATAATTTCGTATAGTAATACAAATCTTTAAGACGCCTTCTTACGGCTATGGTATGGATGGTCGCAAATATGATTATTATGATTGAGCTTGCAGGAAATAAAGCCAGCAGCTTTTGTTCACTGTCGAAGAATAAAAACACCGCAGCAACACCAAAGAATAGAACCGAAATACTCACCGTAAGTCCTATCCTTAGTGCTGTCCTTTTTTTAAGAATACCTGGTAATTCAAGCTTGTCGTTTTGATTAAGTGCGTCATTTTTCCGCTGCATAATCCGTCCTTTACCAAAAAAAGTAGTATGTTATAATTAAGAATAATAACATACTACTAAGAATAATAACATACTACTTTTATAAAGTCCATAACTTTTGTTCAATAACTATATTAATTTATGTATATCACTTATCCGTTCCGGCCTTCAGCTCAACTTCACTGACTACAACCTCTTCACCGGACTCCTCTGTTTCAGTTTCGACTATCTTGGCAACGGTTATGGATGCAACCTGCTGATCTTCGTCTGCGTCCGTCTTGAGTCCTTCGCCAAGAACGAGGTCCTTAACATATATGACATCCCCATCTTCCCTATTCGACACGTCTACTTCGATGAATTCCGGTATGTTCTGAGGCAATCCGATTAGCGGTATTTCATCCATTACCCTGTTAAGCACCAAGCGTTTCGACTCCAGGAATTCTTTCCCGGTAAACCTTATGGCCACATCAACCTTTATCTCCTCATTGAGGGAAACCTTTTGAAAGTCGATATGATAATAGTCATATTTGAGAGGAGAATACTCGATTTTCTTTATCATTACATCATAGCTTGAGCTGTCGGAGGCATGAAGCTTCAGGATAGCGTTTCGCCCATGTTTCCTAATAACCCTCCTGAGTTCATCCTTCCTTACGGCAATCGGCACCGAAGTATCACCCTTCCTGGTGATTATGCCGATGGCATAGCCGTTGTTTATAAGCCTCCTGTTCTCCCTTTTGCTTATTTCCTTTCTGATGTCGACATTTAGTTCCGCTACTTTTGACATAATACGTTCCTCCTTAATTAATTTATATAAACAGCTTGCTTGTCATTTATAAATAATGTTATTTGTATACACAATTTGCACTATTCAGAACAAATAGCAAACCAGTATATACTATATTCTATATCTTTATATACAAATGTCAAGTTTTAGGCTGATTATATAATCAATTATCTCGGAACCATAATTCTTGTCAGCTTTTTTCGCGTATGGACGATAGTCCGAACAAGCTTCCGAACAGTCCCAGCACAAGGCTTATGCCCGGCAGCCATAATGCCATCATGTCAATCAGTTCTTTTCTTGGCGGCAGAGGAATAAACAGCAGCGTTCCTCCCATGCTGTCATAAGCGCCGTTTATAAGCCATACCACCGCTGCGGCAGCTATTATTCCGCCAAGTACGGTTAAAATGACACCGGTAAGGACATACGGGAATCCTATGAATACTCCCGGAGAGCCCAAAAGCTTGAGCGTGTTTATCTGATCCCTGTTATTGTATATACCCTGCCGGATCATATGGGATAGGATTATCAGCGTTGTTATACCAACCGCGGCAGTCATAAGGTACCCCAGTATCTTTAGGGCATATGTAATATCCTTTATCTTTTCAAGCACTTCCCTGTTATCTCTGACATACTCAATGCCTTCGGTATCCTTTACACTGTCAAGCACCGCATCCATGGCTTCTACATCTATTCTGATCTCGACAAACGCCTCAAACGGGTTATCGGTAAACAGCTCCAGAATTGACGCTTCTTCGCCCAGGATTTCCTCCATCCTTTGCTTTGCTTCTTCCTCGCCAACTATCCTGGTGCTGCGCACCCCGTCCATTCTGCCGATTTCTTCGGCTATGGACTGCATTTTATCGGTGGTGACATCTTTTGTGAAATACCCGTTTATCTCCGCTTCCTCATTGAGCATTGTCACCAGGCGGCTTCCGATATCCGTTCCAGCTATTACGATGCCCAACAGGAACAGGATTAAGCCTGTGCCAATGACCGTAAAAATGTTGGACAGAAGGTTAAGCTTTATTATCTTTCCGGATTCCTTAATGAAATAACCGAGATTATAGAAGAATCTCCTCACTCCGTCCACCCCCGTTCTGCCGTTACCCTGCCGTTGTTTATTCTTATGAAGGTGGCATCCTTCTCATCCTTAATCAGGTGTGTTGCATGGGTGGTGATGATTACCGTCGTATTGTCATTCCTGAAGGATTTTAACAACTCCAGGATATTTACCGCGTTGTCATAATCCAGGTTACCCGTTGGTTCATCCGCCAGTATAAGAGAAGGCTTTCTTGCGACCGCTCTAGCTATGGCAACTCTTTGGGCTTCTCCCCATGAAAGATTCTCCACCTTTGAATATTTCTTATGGGCGAGTCCGACCTTTTCCAAGGCTTCATGGGCCTGAAGCTTCATTTGCTTCGGTGTTATTTTAAGAAATCTCATTCCCATGATGACATTTTCCAGGGATGTCCTGCCCTTTATCAGCTTAAACTCTTGAAACACCGGTCCGATTTTTCTTCTTATCCTTCTTATGGTCCTGGTGCCGCTGTGCCTTACCTTCTTGTCAAAGACGCTTACGGAGCCGACCGTCGGTATCTCCATGCCCATTATGAGCTTGAGCATGCTGGTTTTCCCCGCGCCGCTAGGACCCGTTATGTACACCAGCTCACCCTGGCCGATGCATAGATTCACGTCGTACAGCGCCTGTGTCTTGTCAGGGTATATTAATGACACTTCTTTGAACTCTATCAATGCCTTTCCTCCTTCCAGCCGGACTAAAACAGCGAGCCGAAATCAATATCTATGCGGAAATTAATGAATCCGTCCTTCGTATTTACTTCCTTAAGCTCAAAACCTATGGTAACCATATCTCCGGCAATCTTCTTCAGATCTATTATAAGCTGACCGTTGCTGAACAGCTCGTCTATCGATTCCTTTTCGAGAGCCATGTCATAGAAGGTTCCCGACTCCGGCACAAATACAACGGCACTGTCACTCATCAGCTCAAAATGCCCGTCAAGCACCAGGCGGTTATCGGGTACCTCAACCCTTACCTTGTCTTCCCCAAAGCTGAGGAAGATATCCGGAAGATTTGAATTGTCATTAACTATCCGGTTGAAGGTATCCTCATGTATGGAACCTTTTATATTAAAGAAATTAAACACAAGGTTTAGATCTTCCGTTTCAAAATGGCCTTCGCTTATTATTTTGGCGAATTCGTCCATTAACCTCGCAAACAGTTCCTTAAGGTTATCCCACATGATTTTTAAGCTGTCCAGGTACTCCTGGTACTGCTGCTTCTTCTCGGCAAGGGATTCCAGGTATTCCTCCTGCTGTTTCACAACCTCATTCTTGGCAGCTATGGTTTCCTCAAGCTCCTGTTTCTTGGCCTCAAGAATGACCGCCTTGTCGGAAAGCTCCTTTCTGCCGGCTTCAAGCTGCCTCTTGCTTTCTTCAATTGAGGCAAGAAGCTCAGCGGTGCTCTTTGAAATATCCTTTATGAGATTTAAGCTTTTTATGAACGATGTCAGGTCCTTTGCATTAAGCAGGATATCCAGATACGATGCGGGACCGCCCCGCTGGTAGCTTATAAGCACCTTCTCCAATACAGCCAGGTTTTCATCATAATTCACCTGCTCCTTGGCAATGGACTTGTCAAGCTCTTCAATCTCCTCAAGAAGCCTGTCAATTTCATCGGATATCCTGGCTTCCTCCTTTTTCAGGCCTTCTATTTCCTGGGTGTAGATAAAAAGCTGCTCCAAGGCCTTCTGCTCTTCCTCGGTAACCTCCTGAAGCTGCCGGTTTGCTTCTTCAATAGGCTTCACTTCACCGGTTGCCTTATATGGGTTAACCAATAAGCAAACCGCAAGCATAAGGGCTATTATTACCGGGTATTTGCCTTTCCTTAAGTCCATCCGTTTTCACCCCCTAGGCAGCGTGGTTTTATACTTAAATTATATCATAGCCGGATAACATATTAATATAATGTTATGTCAAAAAAATGTTATAAGGCAGTCATAAGCTGTTCTTATGACAAGTATAATAACTATTAGTTTTACTAAAGTTATATATAATGATATAATAACTGAGTGACAGAGCGGTAAATTGTCTTTAATGCAGCAACACGCGGCAATTTACACGTAAAAACAATATAATGGATAGCGGTGCTGCCGCGGCTGCTATCCGAGGGAGAGTGCGTATATGAACAGATATGTTGGAACCGTATCAAGAGGCATCCGTGCCCCGATTATTCGAAGCGGTGATGATATCGTCGAGGTAGTTGTAAAGAGCGTTCTTGACGCCGCAAAATACGAGAATTTTGAGATCCGCGACAAGGATGTAGTGGCTGTCACGGAAGCCGTTGTTGCCCGCGCGCAGGGTAATTACGCTACTGTGGACCAGATAGCTGCCGATATCAGGTCAAAGTTTGGCGGTAATGAAATCGGCGTTATATTCCCCATTCTCAGCCGCAACAGGTTTGCCATCTGCCTTAAGGGAATAGCCAGGGGCGCAAAGAAAATCACCCTTCTTCTAAGCTATCCTTCTGATGAGGTCGGAAACCACCTGGTTGATCTGGATGATCTGGACGAAAAGGGTATCAATCCCTGGACGGACGTATTGACCGAAGCCGAATACCGCCGCCTGTTCGGATGCTACAAGCATCCTTTTACCGGCATTGATTATATAGAATATTATAAGAGCATAATTACAAATGAAGGCTGTGAAGCCGAAATCATTCTGGCGAATGACTGCCGTGTAATCCTTGATTATACCAGGAATGTGCTCTGCTGCGACATTCATTCAAGGGAAAGAACTAAGCGGCTGCTTAAAAAAGCCGGGGCCGAAACCTTGTACAGCCTGGACGAGATTCTTTCTACTCCTGTAGACGGAAGCGGATATAACGAAAAATACGGCCTTTTGGGATGCAATAAAGCGACCGAAGATACGGTAAAGCTCTTCCCCCGCAACTGCCAGCCCGTTGTTGACGGAATAAGCAAAAGGATTTACGAGCTGACCGGAAAGCGTGTTGAAGCCATGATATACGGCGACGGAGCGTTCAAGGATCCTATCGGCAAGATATGGGAGCTCGCCGATCCGGTTGTATCACCCGCTTACACCGCAGGCCTCGAGGGACAGCCCAATGAAGTTAAGCTGAAATATCTTGCAGATAATGAATTTGCTCATCTTAAGGGAGATGAGCTTAATGAGGCCATAACCGAATATATCCGCCGCAAGGGAAGCAACCTGGTGGGCGACATGTCGTCCCAGGGAACAACCCCAAGGCGCCTGACAGACCTGATAGGTTCTTTGTGCGACCTTACGTCGGGAAGCGGCGACAAGGGAACACCGATTGTTTTGGTGCAAGGTTATTTTGATAATTATTCCTCGTCCGCCGATTCCTCTTCCACTACTTCAAGATAATTGGTTACGGCATATAATGTTTTGCCTTCATATTCAACCCTGGACCAGCCGTTGCTTCCGATTCCGGTTCTTATGGCAATCTGGCCGTGCTCCAGGGCTGTTACTATTGTATCGTCACTCTCGGTGCTTGGAACAAGCCTGAGATTAGTTACTATCTTGGCAGTTACCTTCTGATTGACCTCGACGAATTCTATTCCTGCTTCAGGGTTTTCGAGCGTGGGCTTCAGAAGGTTTTCTTTATAATTAAGGTTCGTGGTAAGGTAACTGGTTACGGCATACAGGACCTTTCCGTTATATTCGACCCTGGACCAGCCGTTGTCTCCCAAACCGGTACGAACCGCCGTGTCACCATAATAAAGCACTTCGACTACCTCACTGCCCTCCGTGGTGGGAAGATTGCGGAGATTGGTTACTTCCTTGGCGGTAACAATTTCATTTACCTCCTTGAAGTTAATCAAAGCCACCGGGTCTGCTGATACCTCGTCAACCGGCGTGTTGTCCTTGGCTTCCGCAGCCTTGTCATAGCCGAAATAAGCAATATTTAAGTCCACAGGACCGTTTATGCCCGGTACCTTGCCCTTATTGGTATACTGCCACATGTCATGTACTCCGAGATAAGACGATGCGGCGCCCTTTACCATAATGTCAGGATACTGGGCCACCCATATCTTGTACTTTCTGGTCAGCAGCTCCGTATCCCAGTCAGCGCTGCCCTCCAGTTCATTTTTCGAAGCATAGAACATCGGCACATATCCCTCACCCTTGATATAATCAAGGAACACTTCGGCAATCCTTGTCCTTTCTTCCCTGGTCAGGTTATGCTGCCTGTTGTCCGGGTCCGAAAAGCCTTCACAGTTATAAGCCACAGGATATGTAATCCTGTAAGGGGCTATGAAATCCGCCACCCATTTTGCCTCTTCCAGCGCCTCTTCTTCATTTACAGCCGACGAGAAGAAATATACACCCGTCATAATCCCGTGCTTTCCAGCCTGCTGCAGGTTGTACTTCGCATAAGGGTCCTCGGTGATTTCACCGCTTACCAGGGTCCTGTAACCGATTCTTATCATGGCAAAATCAATACCGGCTTCCTTTACTTTGGACCAGTCTATCACTCCCTGCCATTTTGCCACATCTATTCCGTAGGTTATGTCGTCCGTTTCGTTCTCGGATTTTTCTATTTCCCTTACGTCCAACTCCGGTCCTTCAGGGCTTTCCTCCTGCCGCTCCCCGGACTGCGGATCTTCGGTATCCTCCTTAATGTTATCCGGAACCGGAACATCTATGCTATAGTCTATCTTTTGCGTTTCATCCTGTGACCTGTCAAGGTTGTCCGACAAGCCGGCTTCATCCAGGTCCTGTTCGCTTGACGCAAAATCGCTGCCATCCTTTTGATGGCTGTCCGGCAGGGTCTTAAGCAACCCGACCCCGAATCGAACCACAAATACCAGAAGGGCTATGGCTGCAATTATGGAAATTATGTATATTATAAGCTTTTTCATATTTATGCTTTACCTCTTTCCTGTATCCTGGGCGCGTTTAACCGGCCGAAACCGGTTTCTTTTGATGCTTTCATTATATATTTATACAAAAAACACGGCAAACAGGCAAGTGTGTTTTTGTGCCTTGAATACTAATAAGGCAATTATCTGTTAATCAGGTAATATCCTAGCACTATTATACCCAGGCCGATCCGGTACCATCCAAAGGCTGTAAAATCATTGCGCTTGATATAGCCCATCAGGAACTTGATGGCGGCTATCGATACGGCAAATGCCACGGCCATGCCTGTTATTAGAACCGCAAGCTCCATACCGGTAAAATCGAATCCGAACTTGACAAGCTTAAGGGCACTTGCGCCGAACATTACCGGAATAGACAGGAAAAACGAATACTCTGCCGCAATGCTGCGGGAAGCGCCAAGCAGTATCGCTCCCAGTATCGTAACACCCGACCGGGATGTCCCGGGTATAAGCGACAACACCTGTATACAGCCTATAAGCAAGGCTGTTTTAAAGCTCAGCTCACCGAAGCTTTGTATGGCAGGCTCCTTCCCCCTGTTTCTTCTTTCAATCACAATGAACAGGATACCATATAATATTAGCATGATCGCCACGGTCACATAATTATAAAAATTCTCATCAAACCAGTCGTCAAACAGAACCCCCATTACACCCGCAGGTATTACTCCTATTATTACCTTGTACCAGATATTAAGGGTATCCTTCTTTTCATGTTTTGACTTCTTTGATGAGAACGGATTCAGCTTGTTAAAATACAGTATGATGACGGCAAGTATTGCCCCGAGCTGTATGACAACACGAAACATTTCCATGAACTGCCCGGAAGCATCAAATTTCGCGAACTCCTCCACCAGGATCATGTGCCCGGTGCTGCTAATGGGAAGCCACTCGGTAATGCCTTCCACGATGCCAAGCAATATGGCTTTAAGAATCTCCAGCATGACAACCTCCGATTACTATTATAAAATACACTTCTGAGCATAGCATTTTTATCTGAGGATTTCAAGAAAATGCATATATATTTTGCTCATGCGGAAAACAATAAGCATATATTAATTTAATGAAGCAAAATTCATCCACACCAAAACCGAGAGGTGAATATATGTCAAACTCCGCAAAAATCAAATTCTTCCTTGGCAGCAATACAAAACGGGGCTTTATATCGCTGTTTGACGAACTTCGGGACCCGGCAAACATAAAGAGGCTTTATATTATCAAGGGGGGTCCCGGAAGCGGCAAAAGCTTCCTTATGAAGAAAACAGCAAAAGCTCTTGAAGAAAAGAAGCATACTATCGAATACTTTCCCTGTGCAAGCGACCCGGACTCACTGGACGGGTTTTATGACCATGACGCCGGCATTGCCATGATGGACGGAACGGCGCCGCATGTTATCGACCCCGTATATTCCGGTGCTTATGAAGTAATAGTCAACATGGCAGGCTGCTGGGACGATTCCGCCCTGTTTGAGCACAGGGAGGAAATTATTTCCTTGAGCGATACCATCTCGGACTGCCACTTTATGGCCGCATCATACATCGGTTCCGCCGCTGCCCTGCTTGACGCGAACATGCGGCTTGCCGCACCGTATGTACGTCATAATATGGTAAATGACATTGTCAGCAATATTTTTATTCCCAACATTGTCTCCAGGGTAAAGAAAAAGGGCAAATCACCAAATCCGGGAGGTGAGAAAAAGCGGCTTCTCAGTGCCGTATCGGTCGGTGAAACGGTGTTCTGCGATGAAACAATCAAGGCGCTTTCAGATACCGTATATGTAATCCGCGATAATTGGGGAGCGGCTTCGAACATGCTGCTTATAAAGCTGCGGCAAGCCGCCTCATTAACCGGTATCGAGCAGGTGGTCTGCTTCTGTTCCATAAGGACGCCGGATAAAATCGAACACATTATTTTCCCTTCAGCCGGCATAACGGTAACCACCGCTAACTCATTCCATTCGGTCGGAGATTCTTATGACGGCAATCACATAATTATTGATGGAATAATGGAAGAAATACCGAAAGTCAAGCATATGCAAATGTCCATAAATCTCGAAAAAGCCGCTGAGCTTGTTTACACCGCCGGTGAGCATGTAAGGCAGGCTAAGCTCCTTCATGACGATCTGGAGGCATATTATATCAAGGCCATGGATTTCTCCAGGGCCGACACCATATACAGCAGGATTCAAAGTGAGATAACAGATTTATAATCGTGCATAAGAATAATAAACCAAGTTAATCAAGAACCTCCCATACCTTCTGTCATATTATGTTATTAGTTTGGTTGGGAGGTTTTATCATGCCTAAGCTTAATGATGCTTCTGTCGGAAGCGTAGTTACTGTACAGAAACTTGAATCAACCGGCATACTGAGGGAAAGGATGCTTGCCCTCGGCCTTACCAAGGGTGCCAAGGTTGAAGTCATAAGAAAAGGGCCTTCCGGTGACCCGACGCTGTTTTGCATCAGGGGCGCTATGATTGCGCTCAGAAATGAAGAATCTTCCCTTATAGCGGTTCAGATATAGAGTTTAGGAGGCTTTTATGGGGTTAACAGACCAATCAATGAAATCCTCTGCGTTAACGGACATTTTTCATATAGATAAAAATGATAATGAATTTGTCATAGCCTTGGCTGGGAATCCGAACACCGGCAAAAGCACTGTGTTCAATTCCCTTACGGGGCTTCGTCAGCATACCGGAAACTGGCCGGGCAAAACAGTGGTTAACGCAAGAGGAAATTATAGCCACCAAGGCAAAGATTTCATTCTTGTCGACCTTCCGGGAACATATTCCCTGTTCTCTTCATCGGCAGAGGAAGAGGTGGCCAGGGACTTTATCTGCTTTGGCAACGCCGATGCAGTTGTGGTTGTGGCGGATGCGACATGCCTGGAAAGGAACTTAAATCTTGTATACCAGGTAATGGAGCTTACGGATAACGTAATCCTTTGCATCAACCTTATAGATGAGGCCAGAAAAAAGAAAATTGAAATAGATGCTGTTGGAATTGAGGAAGATCTCGGTATTCCCGTCGTGCTTTGCGCCGCAAGAAACGGCATCGGGATTGCGGAGTTAAAGGATATGGTATATAAGGTGGCCATGGGTGAGATAAAGCCCACACCCAGGATAGTCGAATATGATGCCGATTATGAGGAATTAATAGGCAGTCTTGTAAGTGTTATTGGCCCTGCTGTTAAGGAACTCTTAAGAAATGTAAATCCAAGATGGGCCGCACTCAGGCTGACCGATGGAGATGAGAAGTTCATCAACACTTTAACCGGGCATCTTCCTGGTTATTTACAATCCGCAATTGAAGGTATTCTGGCTGAATCATGCTTTTTCAAGGAATGTAAGGCTTGCGGCATATATAACAGTGTATACGATAAAGACAAGCAGGCCATCAGGGATATGATCGCGGAAAATACCTACCGCCGGATAGAGGAAGTTACAGCAAAATACGTTAAAACCGATACCAAAAAACAATACCGGGACAGGATGATTGATAATTATATAACCTCGAAAATATTCGGATTGCCGCTGATGCTTGCCATGCTTGCGCTGGTATTCTGGATTACCATATCGGGGGCAAACAGCCTTTCCGAACTCTTGTCAGGCTTTCTCTTTTGGGTTGAAGATAAGCTGACCGTTTTTTTTAAACACCTGGACGCACCGGATTGGCTGCATGGAGTCCTGGTGCTTGGTATGTACAGGACTGTTGCCTGGGTAGTGTCGGTCATGCTGCCTCCCATGGCAATCTTCTTTCCTTTGTTTACGATTCTGGAGGACCTCGGATACCTTCCCCGTGTAGCGTTCAATATGGACCATCTGTTCAAGAAGGCCCGGGCCCATGGCAAGCAGTGCCTCACAATGTGCATGGGCTTCGGATGCAATGCGGCCGGGGTAACCGCCTGCAGGATAATTGAATCCCCCAGGGAAAGGCTTATTGCCATCCTCACTAATAATTTTGTCCCCTGCAACGGAAGATTTCCAACTCTTATAGCAATCTCCGCCGTGTTCATAATGTCACTTGGATCTTCCGGGATCGGAAACCGGTTATTGGCTGTGCTGATGGTCTCGGGGCTGGTGGTTTTTGGGATTGCTGTGACCCTGGCTGTTTCCTGGCTCCTGTCAAAAACCCTTCTTAAGGGTATTCCCTCGGCATTTACCCTGGAGCTTCCCCCATACAGGGTTCCGCAAATCGGCAGGGTGCTCTATACATCCGTAATAGACAGGACCATATTCGTGCTTCGGAGAGCTGTAATAGCCGCCGCACCGGCAGGCATAATAATCTGGATACTCGGAAATATTCATATCGGCGATTTGAGCCTGATTGGCCATGCTGCGGGCTTTATGGACCCGGCCGCAAGACTGATTGGCCTTGACGGGTATATTATTTTGGCTTTTATTCTCGGAATCGCTGCAAATGAAACCGTCATCCCCATACTTCTTATGTCCTACCTGTCGGCTGGCGCCATGACGGAGCTTAGCAGCATTGAGTCTCTTGGGCATATTTTCCTTGACAATGGCTGGACCTGGCTTACCGCACTGAACACCATGCTGTTCAGCCTTCTTCACTGGCCCTGCGCCGCAACTTTGCTGACAATAAAAAAAGAGACCGGCTCCATGAAATGGACGGTCCTTTCGGCGTTCATACCAACCGCTGCCGCGGTATTGGTATGTTTAACAACAACACTAATATATAAAGCAATAAATATATTATTATAATTTCTAAATCTGATGCCCAACAGCCATTAACTTGACACAGGCGGTTAACTCTCTATTTAGCAGTTTAGCAGCTTCCTGCACAGCGTTTCAAGGGTTTTTGCAGCCTGTTCATGGGCGCGGGCTCCCGGATGAAACCTCGATCCGACCGTTTCTTCCGTTATGTCCGGAAGCAACTGGACATATACCTTGCTGTCTTTTGCCTGCTTCTTATACTCATCCACAGCCCGTATTATCGAAGGCATCATGCCGTCTCCGAGCATTCCGTATGCCCAGATTATATGGGTATTCGGATTATACTTACGGACCTTAAAAATGAAACTTGTCACGGCATTCTCAAATTTCCTTAAATCCTCCTCGTTATAAGACCCGTCATCATTTTTCCTTTGCTTGTATACCTTGCCTGAAACCTCGTCCACCCACTGAGGGTTGTTGAATGCGCCTTCATCATTTGTCCCGAGATTAACTATTACGATATCGGGTTGCCATGAGGAAAAATCATAGGGGTTATGGGCCCCAAGCGCTGCGGCCTTTTCCCCGCGGATTACCCCGCATACCTTCTCGTAATAGTCTGGGATGTTTTTGTGCGGATTGTTGTCATAGCCCGAATAAACGCCCCATCCGCATTGGGAAATGACACGGTAATCGGCATTCAAAGCCTCCGACAGCATGTATGTATAATTCCGTACGGCGGAAAACCACATCATTATCCAGTCCGCTTCCTGTTTGGAACCAATAGCCCCTTCTCCGGAGGTGATGCTGTCGCCTATGAATTCTATCTTATATGGCCTTTCAGGAACGGGAAGAAATTCGCCGTCACATTTTACAGCGTGGATTTGCAGACAGCTCTCCGCATCCTCGCTAATGGGCTGGGTCTCCTTGATTATTTTTACATTCTTTACAACTCCGCCGTTCATTTTTCTGAATACGCATAACCATTTCCTGCCCGGCGTTACCATTTGCCTGCTGATATACGCACCGTTTATAACTATGGCAACCCATGGCTCATGATATGCGTGTCCCGCCTCGATTTCAACCCACAGCTCCGATGCTCTGACATTCAGCTCAATCCCGCTGCCTGTCCAAAAAAGCGTAAGCGGGGACAGATACCCGGTCGTCCTGCCAAGTATCTTCATATTTCCAATATCAGCCAGGTTATAATGATCCAATTTCGCCATCTGTCAAATTCCTTCTTCCTAAGTCAAATCTTAATTTTCTTCCGCAATAAGCTTGTCCTGCCTGTAGATATGCTCCACCAGCCAGGTCGTCAGAAAATCCAGCAGCTCCAGCAGGGCTTCCCTCTGGTTCTCGTCTATATAATCGGAGCTGTAGCTGTTTATTTTCTCGATAAAATCATCATGGGCCACCTTCTGGGACAGATACCTCTTGTATTTAATGCTTGTCATATAGGTTTCCTCATGGTCGAAATGATACTTGGTATAGGCCTTAAGCTCCCTGATGAGTTCCATGATATAGTCGTATTTGTCCGGTATAAACTCGTTCGTCAGAATCTCATAAGCGTCATTTGCAATGTCAAACAGCTTCTTATGCTCGTTATCGATGAATTCAATTCCGGTATAGTATTCCGGTTTCATTTCGTACATTGCCATAGTTTTATCCCCTTTTCTTTTATTATTCCGCCTTTTCCCCAATCAGCTTGTCTTGCTTTAAAATATGCTCGACGAGCCAGTTTGTCAGGAATTCGAGCAGCTCAAGAAGAGCTTCCTTCTGGTTCTCATCTACAATGTTTGAGTCATACTGGTTTACCTTCTCGATAAAATCGTCATGCTCCACCTTGTGCGTGAAAAACCTCTTGAACTTAATTGCGCTCATGTACTCTTCTTCATGGGCAAAGTGATACTTCGCGTAGTCCTTAAGCTCATTTATCACTCCCATGATATAATCATACTTGTCCGGTATAAATTCGTCAATCAGCAAATAATAAACAGTATTCGCAATCTCAAACAGCTTCTTGTGTTCTTCATCAATAAAGTCAATCCCCGTATAGTATTCCGGTTTCATCTCGTACATTGCCATATGCATCTCTCCTTCTCATATGTACATAAACAACTTATACAATATAATTTTATCATACGGGTATTTCAAATACAATATTAATAATAGGAGTTATTTTCAGATGCCAGGTACCATTGCAATGGTGCCAGGTACCGTTACAGGCTCCAGCTCTGTCCGGGATATTTTACGTCCATGATAATGCTGTCGTACCTTCCGCTTGACGCTTTTTTATACCTGGCAATTGTATCGTATTTGCCCCACATGTGCATCGGGAATACATGCTTAACCTCAGCGGTTTCCAGAAGGGCATCCATTCCGAGCCTGTACCATTCCTCCTGCCTGGGATCAAGGGGCGCAAATGCAATATCTATTGTCAGTCCCTTAAGCCTCAGCATCTCCCTGTCAAATCTGGCCTTCATATCGTTATTGTACTGCTTGCTTTCACCCGGCCACATCCAAAGGTTTAAGTCTCCGGCATGATAAACAGTATAGCCGTTATATCTTATGAGAAATGCCACGCCGCAGTCCGTGGATTTAAGAGTGCTTATACATATCCCTTCTCCATCTCCTTCTCCGTCTCCGACATGAAGCGCAAATTCACCATCAGGCCTCGCAATCGTTATATTCCGGTGCATTTCATCGGTTATGCCGTACCTCGTCTTTGACCTTTCATTTATATTTATGTCCGAGGATAGAACATACCATGTATTCGGTCTGTCTCCGAATATTTTAAAAATATCCGGATTAAAGTGGTCGCCGTGACTATGGCTGACAAACACAACAAGCATTTTATTACCGTCAATACGGGGTATCTGCCCGCTTGACCAGTCCATTAGCCAACAGCACCTGTCCCATTCCAGCAAAAAGCCGCTGTGACCGATATAGGTTACATTCACGTTCATCATAAAATAATCCCCCTGGCATTGGTTTCGGATTTTCACCATTTAAAAACACGCACATAAGATATTTTATAAGTACATTTTATGAAAGGAACAAGGCTGTCATGTATTTTGGCAATTCGTCTTATAATAATGATAAAAGGGCATTCTACTCCGGTAGAAAAGACTCCGTCCCGTCATGGTGCCCGAACCGCTATGTAAAAGACTACGGTCCGGAACCATATGTGACGAATATCCGGGATGCCGCCTTATGCAACAACGCTTTCCGGATGGCGCTGTGGACCGGAGAACATCTTCAGCTTACCCTTATGAGCATAAATCCCGGGGATGAAATCGGCCTTGAAATGCATCCGGACGTGGATCAGTTTCTGCGGATCGAACAGGGCCACGGGCTTGTCATGATGGGATATGACAAAGGCAATCTTTCTTACCGGAAAAATGTCTATAAGGACTCCGTTATCTTCATACCGGCAGGTACCTGGCACAACCTCATCAATACCGGCGGTACCCCCATAAAGCTTTATTCCATCTATGCCCCGCCCAATCACCCTCACGGTACCCTGCATCCGGCCAAAGAGGATGAAGAGCACATGCAGTACTAAACAAAATGAAGGGCAAATACATCAGCTGTATATCAGGTAAAGAACCTCCTCATTTCCTCATTGGTTTTTAGTATCTCTTCCCTGAAAGCCCTTGCTGACATGCGGGTAGCTCCCTTGCTCAGTATAATCAGCTGTTCAAGGGCATCGGAGGTCGCTACTGTGACACTATTGCTTTTCGCTATTTCATGGGCGACTTTTTCGATATACTGGTCTGCGGTTTCGGCTTCCTTGGTGTATACCACGTCAATATTGTGGTATTTTTGAACCGAGCCGACACCGCCCTTGACCTTGTATGCGTCGAACACAAGAATAAGGGTGCACTTTTTATAGCCCTGGTAATTGCTTAAAATGTCCATAAGCTTAAGCCTTGCCGCGTCCATATTTGCCTTCGGAAGTTCGTTAAGCTCGTCCCACGAGAAAATGATATTATACCCGTCCACTAGGAGATATTCCTTAACCGGTTCCCCGGACCTTGCATCCATACTGTTTTTGCTTGCGTTCTGTCCCGGTTTCCCTCTTAAGGTGCTGCCTGTATTGCCTGTTTTGCCTGTATTGCCGTTATTAGCGTTTCCACTTTCCGTGGCCTTATTATCCTGCCTGCCGCCTGCATCATGCGCAGGCGCATCCTCGGGCTTTCTTTCATATCCCAGCCTGCTTGGAGTATATAAGACGCTTTTCTTTATAGGCCCGTAGGTTCGGGTAAATATCTCCTCCAGTTCCTTGTCCTCCTGCCAGGAATCGGCCTTGTTTTTCGACGGTTTTGATTCCATATCCCTGTCAGGAACGGCATTTTCAGTTTCCCGGGTTTCTTCATTAATGCCGTATTTATATAATTCTTTTATGTCAACTTCCACATGCTTGTAGTCTTCAACCCGGTCCCAGGGCACAATAAAGCTCGTCCCATGGGAACAGAACACCGACCCGGTGGGATTCTCTATATCCGCTTCACTGTCATAACCAATTTTTTCTATAACTTCCTTTTCATTATGGCACGGAAGATACCCTGCCGGGCTGCATGACAATACTCCCCTTCCCCTGGTGTAAGCCTTGACCTCCAAATGGTATCCGCTCATAGTTGCCACCGGGCACAAGCCGGATATAACCGCCATATCCCCTTCAATCTGCGGCGGCTCAAAGCTTCCGTTCATCTGCTGTATATCCGTCATTGCCCTGCCTACGGCGTCTGTCGGAATCTTCAGCCTGAAATTATAGTACGGCTCAAGCAGAACACTCTCCGCCTTCTTAAGCCCATGCCGGACCGCACGGTACGTGGCCTGCCTGAAGTCCCCGCCTTCCGTATGTTTGTTATGATATCTTCCCGTCAGGAGCGTTATTTTCATATCCGTTATAGGTGAACCCGTCAGCACACCGACATGCTCCTTCTCACCCAAATGCGTAAGAATCAGCCTTTGCCAGTTGCGGTCCAGCATATCCTCGCTGCATACGGATTCAAATTTCAGACCGCTTCCGGGTTTGCCGGGCTCTAAAAGAAGATGAACCTCGGCATAGTGCCTTAAGGGTTCGAAATGCCCCACGCCCACAACAGGCTTCATAATGGTTTCCTTATATAGAATGTTTCCCGGACCGAACTCAACAGTCACCCCAAAACGCTCTGCTATCAGGTTCTTAAGAATCTCGACCTGCACCTCGCCCATAAGCTGTATGTGAATCTCCTGGAGCTTCTCGTGCCATACGATATGAAGGGTCGGATCCTCATCCTCCAGCTCCCGAAGCTTTGAAAGCATCTGGAACGCGCTGCATTGCGGCGGAAGAATCAACTGATATGTAAGAACCGGTTTAAGGACGGGCATGGCCATATCCTCTTCCGTTCCAAGCCCCTGCCCAGGGAATGTCCTTGTCAGCCCGGTAACGGCGCATACCCTTCCCGCTTCCACCTCGTCAGCGGTTTTATATTTTGATCCGGAATAAATGCGAATCTGGTCGGCTTTTTCTTCCCAGGTATCCTGTGGTTCTCCATAATTATACAAATCATCTGAATTTTTTCTATTGCTTAACGCCGTTTTAACCTTTAAGCTTCCGCCCGTTATCTTCATAAATGTCAGGCGGCTGCCCCGCTCGTCCCTGGCAATCTTGTAAACCTTGGCTCCGAATGTATCCGGGTAATGCTTAATAAGCGTGTACTTTTCCAGTCCCGAAAGAAATTCCGCAACCCCCTCCTGGCGAAGGGCCGAGCCGAAGTAGCACGGAAAAACCTTTCTGTCTTGTATAAGCCCGGCAATATCGGAGTCATCGATCATGCCGTTTTCCATGTAAGCATGAAAAAGCCCGTCATCATACACGGCCAGGTTCTCCATAAGCTGTGCGGGCTCCTGACCGGCGCTGAAATCCACGCAGCCTTCATCCAGCGCCTTTTTAAGCTCCGCCATGAGCTTTGCCTTGTCTGTTCCCTCCAGATCCATTTTATTGACGAATATAAAGGTAGGAATTGCATACCTGCAAAGCAGATGCCAGAGTGTCTCCGTATGGCCCTGAATGCCTTCGCTTCCGCTTATAACAAGAATTGCATAATCCAGGACATGAAGAGTCCTTTCCATTTCTGCGGAAAAATCCACATGACCCGGTGTGTCAAGCAGGGTAACCAGCATATCATTGTATGTAAATACCGCCTGCTTTGAAAAGATGGTTATTCCCCGTTCCCGTTCCAACTCATGATTGTCCAGGAACGCGTTCTTGTGATCCACCCTGCCAAGCTTTCTTATGCTTCCCGTATGGTATAAAAGGCTTTCCGCCAGCGTGGTTTTGCCTGCATCCACATGGGCAAGAATACCGATTACAAGCTTCTTCATCCATTTCTCCCAATCATTTTTATATTCACGGTATATCAATCACCGTATACCCACAGCCGTAAAGCAGCATACACAGTCCAGATATCAGAACCTCATAACCTCATCGTAAACCGGTATGGAAGGAGCGGCGCCCATCCTCGATACTGCCAGCGCGGCAGCCTTTGAAGCTGTCTCAAGGGCCTTTTCCGGTGTTGACCCTGACGTGATCTCACGGACAAAATATCCTGTAAACGTGTCTCCGGCAGCCGTGGTATCTACGGCTTTTACCTTGAAAATCCCCTGGCTGCGGCGTTTTTTGCCGTCATCATAAATAGAGCCCCTGCTGCCCAGGGTAAGTACAAATACACACTCCGGATATTTATTTCTAAGCTCCTTAAGTATCTCCTCCGGTTCGTCCCTTCCTGTAATCTCCTTGCCTTCTATTTCATTCAGAATCAGGTATGAAACCTTGTCCAGCGGCAGAGACTTAATATTTTCCGAAACCGGTGACGGGTTCAGAATTATTTTCAATCCCCTTTGATAAGCCTTGTCCATTATAATGCCCAGGTTATTTATCTCATTCTGCAGCAGTATATAATCTCCTTCTCCAAAATGGCCAAGTACATTGTCAATGTGCTCCAAGGTAATACTGCTGTTGGCGCCGCCGTAAAGGATTATGCAGTTTTCACCGTTTTTGTCCACCTGGATGATGGCATGACCGGTGACCTCATCCACGGTCTCAATGAAGCTGCAATCCACACCGCTTTCCTTGAGTATGTCAATAAGCATTCCGCCGTCCTTTCCCACACAGCCGGCATGGTATACATTAGCTCCGGCCCTGGCAAGCGCCACAGACTGGTTCAAGCCCTTTCCGCCGCAGAATTTCTCCAGCCTGTTTGACGCAAGGGTCTCTCCGCCCCTTACAAAATGATTAACCTCATACACATAATCGATGTTTAGCGAACCAAAATTTAGTATCTTCATGACAACCTCCGGCATCATTTATTTATAGATAAAGCATCATACATACCGCATCATTCAAATATTTGTTACGCATCATATATCCTGCAATATTAATATTTTAGTTACGTATCAAACATTTCTGCGTTATTAGAATTTGTCACATCAACCAAATTAATAATAGCATTTACCCGGAATAAAAGCAATAAACCATCAATTTCCCAGCTCATCCCAATGCATATATGCTTCATTCAACTCCATCAAAGCACCTGATTTGTCTTTGGCTGTCACAGCTCCCTTTAATCTTGCAATATTTTTTGTAAGTTGGTTGATTTCATCCCTTTCAGAACCAAACTGCACTCTGAATAAAACCTTTTTCCATGCATTTTCCAAACCTTTTAGTCTGCTGTCTGCTTCATCCCAAGAATCATTTCTGACAGCTTCTATGATGCCGTCAATTGTTCCGGGTATATCATCATCCTTGCCCATTGGTCTTTTTAGAAAATTTCCGCTGTGCATAATTAAAACAAACAATACCAATGTAATAACAGGAATGGCAATAATTAATATTCGTCTCACCTTTTACCTCCTAATATGGTCCCTTATAATCACCAATATCCTTGACTTTTTTTATCTCATCGTTATATTTATCAACATACAGACTTCCCGCATCATTTAATGTAACCAAAAATGCCTCCGATACATCCCTGATACCGAATTTTTTCAGCTGATTTATGAGCCATTTCTTATCCTTATTCATTTGCCGCAGGTTCTGCTCGATTAATTTCCCGTCATATATCAGCTCCGTACTAATACCTGTGGGTTTAGCCTTAATATTCATATCCTTTCGTATAAGCGGCAGATACTCAGGCTTCTTTAATACGGACAGGCTTCCGTTAGGCTCAAGTATTGCATAATCCACCTCATTCATATCAAATATTCCTTGATTGCGAAGAAGCTCTAATATATCAGAAGCTCTGAATTTCATCTGTCTTAATACATTATCCATAATCTTACCGTTCATAATCACAATTACAGGCTCGCCCTCTATTATTTTAGCCGCATATCTCCATTTTAATGATATATATTGCATCAGATACGCAAGTACAGCCCATGACAAAAGCCCCACAAAATGCGGCCATGCCCTGCTTGATAAATCAACCGTAGCCTCTGATGCTATAGAACCGATGGTAATACCTAAAATATAATCAAAAAATGTTAGTTGACTGATTTGCTCTTTTCCCAATATCTTGGCAAATATCAGCAAAGTAAAGAAGCTTATTATTGCTCTTACAACTACTACCAGACCTTCATTCACACTAAGACCTCCATTTTGGGTACTATAAACATATTATTATGAAAAAAATAAAATATATTCAAAAATAATTACTTCATACCCTGACACACCAATACAATAAAAAATAAGGTTATATCCATGTTAGGACAAACCTTATTTTTTTATATTTCTTAAAATATTAGCTGTAAACCTGATATTAAATCACATGATAATCAGAACCCACCGGCTCCGCCGCCATCGGCACCTCCTCCGCCTCCTCCTGAAAATCCCCCACCTGAGGACGAGGAAACAGCGAAGGAGCTCCTTATACTCTTACTAAAAGAGTTCTCCGAATCAATACTAAACAGCATGTACCAGAACACCCAGTTATCACTGCCGTAAGCCTCTCTCAAGCCGACCAAACCGATACTTTTTGCAAGGCTCTTACAAACACCCACGTTAAGGCTTAACGCTCATCAAGCACAATATCCCGATATACTCCATTAAATTTTTCATTAAACTCAAATGTAATATCCTCTGATATAATTAAATCTCCGTTTGTCTGCAGATATGCAGCCACTTCCCACTCAGTTATCCGCAAGTCTTCTTTCGCCGAAGCACCTTTAGGAAAGCTTATAGAAGAAAAAACTGTTATTAGTAAAATTATTATTCCATATATATTTTTTTTCATATTCTCTCCCCTTGTCTTATGCACTGCAACATTATTATACCATTTCTAATTTTCTATACATATTAGAAACTAATTACTCTTGTTATTATACTATTTTTTATCTCAATTATATTTATTATAATCTTATAAATATTTTAAAATTCGATTATAAGTTCAAACAGCTTACGAGGTAAATAGCAATAAAGAAGATTATATACATGATTCCTGCTACAAAACAGGTTAAGAGGGGCATCGGAATTGCATTAGCAATACCGATGCCCCTCTGATACAATGTCAACCAATATTATTTTGCATGACAAACCTGTATAAGGTTATTTTTATTCAGCTGTTATTTGACTGTTACCTTAATTTTATTCTTTGTACCTTTCGCCTCGGCAGTTATATAAGCGGTTCCCTTCGATTTCGCAACAGCTTTTCCTGTAGTCTTATCAATTGTGATGACAGAGTCATCATCTGAAGACCATACAATATTTCTCGAATAGAATCCATAGCCCTTAGCCTTGAAGGTATAACTGCTGTCCGCTTCCATGACGGATTTTGTCTTCCTGAATTCTACATATGCTTTCTCTACTTCAATATTGAATTTAACTGTCTTAACCTTACCGCTGTATAGCTTCAGACTCGCTGTTATTACTGCTTTGCCTTCACCTACTGCTGTGATTACTCCGTCTTTATCAACTATGGCTACCTTTTCATTGCTTGAACTAAAGGATGCAGTTACTCCTCCTACGGCTTTTGAGTATGCCGCTTTGTTCAGATCCTCAACCAGCATAAGAGTGGCGGGAAGCTTAATTCTGATATCGGTTGTATCTTCCCTGGTTCCGCCGATATATAATTTATTGCTTAATACAGTTACATTTATCTGATTACGCAGGGAGGTTATCTGTTCAGGCTTAGCCTCATTCTTTAGTACTACATAGTCGGAGCAGTGCACAAGGTTAATTGTTATATATCCATCTTCATCAACAGTATAACGTGAGCTATATGGAAGTGTTTCAAGCTTTCCGGTTTCTTTGTTGTAATGATACAGATATATCTGCATTCCGGGCTCTATACCATCAATGTTTCCGACATATATTCTTACTGTGGCAGCAGCAGGCAAATCACCGCTATGACCGAAGGATATGATTAATCCCTGATTATCCGCCAATGTCTCTTGGATATTATCATCAACTTCTTCATTGTCATCCAAAGACTGAACATCAATCGACAGATTTACATCAATAAGTGAACCCGTAGCTCCACCGGTATCAAATGTCCATGTATACAGCTCATTATCGTCTTCATCCCTTACTGTTACAGTTACATCCTCTCCGGCTTCTATAGCCTGTTTTATAATATCAGAAGAGATAATCATATCGTCGTCCTCTTCATCCCCGTCACCTTCTGCCTGAGAGGACTTGATTATGTTAATATTAAACTCCGGCTTCTCCTCCGGTTCAGGAGTAATTATCGGTGTAGGTGTAGGAGTCGCTATGATATTCTGAGCAGGAGGTGTTGGCGTTGGTACAGCCGGCGAGTCATCATATACAATTACATAGGCTGAGAACTTATCGGTCTCAAATGTCAATTTCCCGTTGGAATAGCTGGCATCCAGCACCTCAGCAACACCATTATGTATTCTGATTACTTTATAATTTGATTTACCCTTCAGATTATCCGAAAGCTCCAGGTTGATCTCAACAGGATTATCAAGCTCGTTAAGCTCAGTAACCCATGCATCGTCGGTTCCTGCTTTTTCAATATACTCACTAATATTCAAATCCAGGAATGCACCCGTTTCCATATCTCCTGCCAGTTCTGTGACAGTATCAATTTCCTCAGAGACAGGTGTATATTCATCAACTACAAATTCCACATTGCCATTAATATTGTTCTGTCCGATATCTACATTGGCATCAGTAATAGCATCCGTGTTGGTTTTTATGATATCACTGCTTGGGATGAATCCGGCATACAGATGTACATGACCATCAGGCATAATGAATGTATAATATGCTCTTGTTTCACCCGGTGTAGTATCAATTCGGCCCTCGGGAGATAAATTATAAGATAAGGTACCTGCTTCGTATTGATATCCGTAATCTGGAAGCATCTCAATTGTTACTACCGAACCTGCCTCAAAACGATAATCAATAAATATATTATCATCCTCAATATCATTCAAACTGCCTGAACATATCCCTGTAGCACCTTTTATTGATAATCTTCCGTTCCTAATTTCTTCCTCCGGATTATCAACTACCCCGTCCCTGTCATTATCATAGTTATAACCTAATGTATACAGCCGATTTGCGGTTGAAGCAAGATAATAAGCAGTATCTGTTTCCGCTAAGCTGTACTTATCCTCCGGATGTTCGCCCTGTGATAAGTCGGTGACTGTGGTATAAGGCATATTGATATAGGTTTCAATAGGTCCTGTCATATCCAAATAATCCCATTTGAATGCTGCAGAAGTAAAATTACCTTTATCTATGTATGTCATATCGAGGATTGCGCCCTCACCTACAAGGAAATGTGTGTCACTGGCGCCTGTACCGGCAGAATTTATGTTTAACTGAGCCGACTCACTTAGTTTAAAGCCATCTCTCGCATTAACATTCTCTACTCCGACAGTATCTGCCCATATATTAATGCTTCGAGGATTTACTGCATTTACATTCAGGTTTCTGTCTCCAACAATACCTTTACTTGCTCTTTCGTCGTCACTTCCTATGTTTACGGTTATATCATCCTTAAAAGAAAGCCTATTATTTGATAAAATCCCACCTTTTAGGGTTAAAGTGTTATCCCTGATCATTTCCTGGTCTGCTTCATCTCCCTTAAGGCTATCATGGGGTGTGATTTCAGCACCGAATGATAAGGCAATTGAATAATCCACAAGCTCCGGCATATCCAGCTTCTCTACTACTGTATCTTCTTCCACATATATACCGAATAAAGCATTTCCCGACGTATATATCCCACCGACGATTCCGCCTTTCAGATATAGGGAGTATTGGTCGACATGTTCATAATAAACAATATCAACGTTTTCTATGTCTTCATTCTGAACTACACCATCAACAATCAAATCTACTCCGCCTACAGACAGGTTAAATAGTCCGTCAGTCTGTAGTATCCCTTCAACGGGGCCTCCGGGATCTCCTCCGGCATCATTATTAGTAAAGTTTGCGCCCCCGGCTTCGTTTACAATTGGTTGATTGCCATTGCCGCATTCTATTCCATGACAAATGACATTTGCTGTATCATTTATGTATACATAAGGTCGGTCTTCATCCCCGCCTTCGGTGGTTATACTATTATCTGCTTCTACAAAGACAGAACCCTTAAAGGTTAATGCTACTGGCCCCGACGCACCATTAGCATCAAGTCTAATGGCTCTGTCACCGGTATCTATATCGAGTGTTCCATCCCCTGATATCGTTAAGCTGCCACCCCGTACAAATATACCTATGCCGTTTATCACAGACGGCTCAGCTTCCGGATCTTCTCCATTAGGTATAGTGATACTGTTATTGCCTATAAGTCTGATCTCAACATCTCCGATATCAGCAGCACAAATACCTATTATATTCCCCGGGGTTGAATGTCCGTTTTCAATTTCTACTCCTTCTAAGGTTATTACATGAGTGTTCTTTTCCAAATCAAATTCATAGGATAGACCTGACACATTGCCTGCATACTCATCGCTTAGTATATCGTATCCGTTTACATACAGACTTTGCTGTCCGGGGTCTCCTCCGGGTTCTCCGCCGCCGGGATCTCCGCCGACACTATTATCGGTAAAGCTTGCACCCCCAGCTTCGTCTACAATTGGCTGATTGTCATTGCCGCATTCTATTCCATGACAAATGACATTTGCTGTATCATTTATGTATACATAAGGTCGGTCTTCATCCCCGCCTTCGGTGGTTATACTATTATCTGCTTCTACAAAGACAGAACCCTTAAAGGTTAATGCTACTGGCCCCGACGCACCATTAGCATCAAGTCTAATGGCTCTGTCACCGGTATCTATATCGAGTGTTCCATCCCCTGATATCGTTAAGCTGCCACCCCGTACAAATATACCTATGCCGTTTATCACAGACGGCTCAGCTTCCGGATCTTCTCCATTAGGTATAGTGATACTGTTATTGCCTATAAGTCTGATCTCAACATCTCCGATATCAGCAGCACAAATACCTATTATATTCCCCGGGGTTGAATGTCCGTTTTCAATTTCTACTCCTTCTAAGGTTATTACATGAGTGTTCTTTTCCAAATCAAATTCATAGGATAGACCTGACACATTGCCTGCATACTCATCGCTTAGTATATCGTATCCGTTTACATACAGACTTTGCTGTCCGGGGTCTCCTCCGGGTTCTCCGCCGACACTATTATCGGTAAAGCTTGCACCCTCGGCTACAATTGGCTGATTGCCATTGCCGCAATCTATTCCATGACAAGTGACATCCGCATTTTCATTTATGTTTACATTAGGCCGGTCTCCATCACCGCCTTCGGTGAATATCATATTGGTTGTCGTAACAGTTACAGACCCCATAAATGTAACTGATTTGCTTGGGTCACCATATGCATCCATATGAATTGATCTTCCGCTTGAGTTTATGGTTAAACTTCCTGTCCCTGAAAATGTTAAGTTGCCCCCTCCGGTAAATATTCCTACACGTTCACCGGGTTTCTCAGGTTCGGTATCATTTGAAATAGTAATTGTATTGTTCCCTACAAGTACCAATTCAACATCTCCGGCTCCATCAGCAAATATTCCGGCATATTTGTTGTTTTCACCCGAATGCCCAAGCGTAATTGCGGCACCGGATACAGTAATAATATTAACATTACCCTCATAACTGTAGCTGATACCACTAGGATAAGGATTATCGCTTAACAGATCTACTCCATCTACATATATGCTTCCAGTCTCCGGCTTTGGATCGGGAGCAGCATATACTTGGTTTAACGGTAAATGAAATAGAACCATACACATGATTAACAGCAATGATAGTTTCCTTTTGTTTTTGTAAATAAATCCTCCGTTCATAAAACCTACATCTCCTCCTTAGTTGTTGTTTGTTTTTACTTGTTGCTTAGGATTTTTTGTTTTTTCTTGTTGTTATTTTTTGTTGTTTTAATACTTGAAATTTTATATAATTAATAAAACTATAATATAAACGAATGGTGGTTGACTATGAAAGCGAAAAGCTGCAAAAATTTTATTATCCACACCGGAATACTTGCACTTCAATTTCTTATATGCGGATCAGTATATATATCTCAGATTTTCCATCTCTATAACTTTTACTCAGTTAATACAGCAATAATAATAGCCTTAAGATGGAATTACCTTGCACAGGCATTTGGTATGCTTATTTTCATTATGTTATTTTTAACCGTACCAAAGCTTGCCGGAAATCGGATTTCTTTTTCTTTATTAATGGCAGTCAGCACTGTGGTACTCATTATCTCCTTACTTTCAAATAACAGCATAATATCAGTTGTTTTAATTATTACATATAATGTAATAATAGGTTTGTCATCGGGATACTGTCTTACAATGTTGACCGCCCATATATCCAAAAGGAATCTTGGCATTGCTTTTGGGATAGCATATGCATTTGGCAGTGTAGGTACTTATTTAATATCACTTTTGGACAAAGGGGGCTTTCTGCAGTCCAGGAATGTCATTATTGTATATGTACTAATTAATGTAATTATCCTGTTCATCTTATATTACTCGAAGGATATTCCCTCAGCAGTTTCAGAAAAGTCACTAAACGGTGCGAAGACTGTAATATATTCCCGCGAAAAGCTTCAGTTTTATTTTCTTATTATTCTTCTGCTGATATTAGTAAATACTATCAGCTCATTAGGGGGTAGTTACCAGGTTTCAGTACTAGATAACGCTAAAGCAAATATACCTTTTAGCAGGGCTTTTTATGCTGTTGGTCTTACGTGTGCCGGACTGATATCCCGCAAAAGCAGAAAGTACTTGGCATTGACCACCTTTGCTTCCTTGTCGTATCCTGTCGTGTCTGTAATTTTAGCCGGAGATGCTGCAGTTGCTACTATATTATTAACTGTTTCATATATATTCTTAGGATTTGTGTCAGTTTATCGTTCATTGTCAGCCATGGATATTGCGGCAGAAAACAATAGCCTTCTTGCATATGCATGCTCAGGTCTTATGCTGTCCAGGATTGTTGAAGCTTCCTCAACCTGGTACAGTAATATCGTTACAACCGATAAAATTCTTTCAAGTATAATATTCACTGTATTATTTGCCCTTTTGATATTTATATTTTTTATGTATTTTCAAAAAGCATATTATCCGGCTGTTTCTTATGAGACCTCGAAGGAAGACCAGCTTCTTAGTTTTTCTCAAAGATATAATATGACATCAAGAGAAAAGGAAGTCTTTCAATTACTTATTAAAGGAACTCCAAATCGCGAAATTGCCGCATTGATGTATATTACTGATAATACTGTAAAATTTCATGTAAAAAATCTTTTAAAGAAAACGAATTGCTTAAACAGGGTGGACCTTGTGAAGCTCTATGATACAGAGAATAATCATGATATTAATAATTAATAATTAATGATAAAATCATTCCAATAGAAAATAAATATATTCTCCATAAAACCTTATAAATATTGTTCATACTTATTTTAACATTTTCTTATTATAAAAATAAACTCGCAATAAGCTGAATTCGGGGTAGTTTTTGGGGTAGTTTTTAAGGATAGTAATGGAATTGGATTGATAATGTAATTCTAAGAAAGAGGCTGTTGCAAACTCGCAACAGCCTCTTTGAGAAAATAGTATTCTTTTATATTTTATTAATAATTCTCTTTTCTCACCTCAAAATATGCCTGCGGGTACCTGCAGACAGGGCAAACCTCGGGAGCCTTCTTACCTATTACCAGGTGTCCGCATATACGGCATTCCCATATGGTTTGCTCACTCTTTTCAAATACCTGCTTCATCTCAACATTATTAAGCAGTTTGCGGTAGCGCTCCTCATGGGTCTTTTCTATCTCGGCAACCCTGCGGAACTTGGCCGCAAGTGCGGTAAAACCTTCCTCCTCGGCATCCTTTGCGAATCTTGCATACATATCGGTCCATTCGTAGTTCTCACCTTCGGCGGCATGCAGCAGGTTCTGCGCGGTGTCACCCAGGTTGCCAAGCTCCTCAAACCACAGGCGGGCATGCTCCTGCTCGTTTCTTGCCGTCTGAAGGAATATCTCGGCAAGCTGCTCATAGCCTTCCTTCTGGGCCACCTGTGCAAAGTATGTATACTTGTTTCTTGCCTGGCTTTCGCCTGCAAATGCCTCCATCAAGTTCTTTTCTGTCTTGGTACCTGCGTACTTGTTCTTTGAATCGCTCATCTTCACAACCTCCTTAATAAAATTATCTATATCCGTATTATAATACAAATGCAAATAGTAATCAATACTATTATTAATTTTTTATATATTTTCTTTTAATTTAAAACCCTCCTGAATGCATGGAACCATACAAATACGGTTTATGCATGCAAGAGGGCTTAATACTACATGAACAGAAGCAGGCTTAATGCCATTACGGCCATGCCTGAAATCAAACCGTAAATTGAAAGATGGTGTTCACCAAACTCCCTTGCCGACGGAAGCAGCTCATCCAGGCTTATATATACCATAATGCCCGCAACGCTGGCAAATACAAAGCCAAGGACGATGTCGTTAAAGAACCGGAACAGCAGCAGGTATCCTACAAGCGCGCCTATTGGCTCGGCGATACCGGACAAAAACGACATCCGAAACGCCTTTTTCCTGTCGTTCGTCGCATAAAACACCGGAACCGCCACCGCTATTCCCTCCGGAATGTTATGTATGGCAATGGCTATGGCAATCGGAATTCCAAGCTGCAGGTCATGCAGAGCCGCCGTAAAGGTTGCCAGACCTTCGGGGAAGTTGTGAATACCTACGGCAAGAGCTGTAATTACTCCCATTCTCATTAGGTTGGCCTTATGCCATTCGCTTTTGCCGTCCATTTCCTCGACGGTATGCATCTCATGAGGGTTCTCCGCTGAAGGAACCACCTTATCGATAAAGCCTATAAGCAGCATTCCGAAGAAGAATCCCCCGGTGGTGAGCCATGTGCCAGCTTTCGTCCCCATCTCGGCAACCAATATATCCTTTGCATTGAAGAAGATCTCAACAAAGGATACATAGATCATGACTCCCGCCGAAAATCCCAATGCAACTGATAGGAATTTGGTGTTTGTCCTGCTGGTAAGTAAGGATAGAGCTCCTCCGATCCCTGTTGCAAGGCCGGCAAATAGTGTTATCACAAATGCTGTCAAAACTGTTCTAGGCTCCATTTTTCCTCCTTTTATCCATACAGCAGGTAACTAATCGTATTTTATTTATGAAGTATCTTCTCCGCTCTCGGTGCCCTAAGCAGGCTGGCCTGAGGCATATCGTATCCAAGCAGGGGCTGCAGGTATGTCTTGAATGCCTCGGTTACGTTATTGCCTTCCTCGTTGATAAACTCGTCAGGCATTAATCTTGTGTTGGCAGCCACATTTTCAAGGGCGGTAAGCTTATACTCCACGGAGTAGTTACCTGTTCTGTTTATTGTTATTGAACCGTCCACGTTGTGCCATATAGCGAACTGGGCGGCTTTCTCTCCCACTTCTCTGGCTTCATGCTGGTCAATATGGGAGACGCAGCCGAAGAACGATCTTTGCAGGTATCCTAATGTATCCGACCTTACTCTTTGAATGCCAAGCTTGGTCTTTATCTGGTCAGCCAGGATATCTCCAAGCAGGCCCGTACCGGACAGCTGCCTGTTGCCGTGTGCGTCCACATCTCCTTTCATATACTCGGATATGATGGGCTTTCCGCTTGGTCCCTTGATTCCTTCGGAAACGGCTATAAGGCATCTGCCGTACTTTTCATATACTCTCTTAACGTCCATCAGGAACTTGTCAAATGAAAACTCCCTTTCAGGCAGGTAAATCAAATGCGGGCCGTCATCGGGATATTTCTGCGCAATCGATGCCGCGGCGGTAAGAAATCCTGCATTTCTTCCCATTACAACCCCAATATGAACTCCGGGAAGGGCGCGGTTGTCCAGGTTCAGGCCGATGAATGCCTGGGCAACAAACCTTGCGGCCGATGGATAACCTGGTGTATGGTCATTCATCATAAGGTCGTTGTCAATGGTCTTGGGGATATGAATTGCACGGAATTCATAATCCGATTCCTCAGCTTGTTTATTAACAATTCTAACCGTGTCGGCAGAGTCGTTGCCGCCGATATAGAAGAAATATCTAACCCCGTGTGCCTTGAATACCTTGAATATCTCCTTGCAGTATGCTTCATCCGGCTTATCCCTGGTTGACAGTAATGCCGATGAAGGTGTGACCGCAACGGCTTCCAGGTTGTGGGTGGTTTCCTGTGTCAGGTCGATGAAATCCTCATTGATGATTCCTGCCACACCGTTGATTGCACCGTACACCTTTGTGATTTGCGGGAACTTTCTTGATTCAAGAACAGCTCCGACCAAAGACTGGTTGATTACCGCGGTAGGTCCGCCCCCTTGTGCTACAACAACTTTCCCTTCAAGTACCATAATACTTTACTCTCCTCTCGGTTTATAAAATTTATGTAAAAACTAATTACATTCCGGCCATTTGAAACGCAATTTTCTTATATTATAATCCTTTTTCATGTTTTTTGCCACAGAAAACTGTTAATTTATTCAATGTCTTTCACTTTAACAATGCCTTTCGAATTTCACGCCAATTCGGCATGTACCTGTCCATGTACCCCTTAAATACCGCATTGTGACTGTGTTCCAGGAGATGCACAAGCTCGTGGACAATTACATATTCGAGAAATATAACGGGCTTTTTGGCAAGCTGCAGGTTGATGCATATCTTTTTATCCACGGTTTTGCATGATCCCCATCTGCTCTTCATGTTCCTTACCGACACGGCATCCGCATGCACTCCGATTATCCTCTCCCATTTATCAAACAGTCCGGGAAGCATTTCCTTAAGTTTTATCCGGTACAATTCCAGGATTATCTTCTCAAGGCGCCTTTCATCAGCTTCACCCTTTACCGTGACAATTACCGTATTGCCAAGTATCTCCGCTTTGTTCCTGTTTCCTTCATTTATCCGAAGCACATAGGGTATTCCCCAAAGGTAAATAATCTCGCCGTCGCCATACCTTTGCTGCATGCTTGCCCGCTCCTTATACCTGCCAAGCTGTTTTTTTATCCAGTATGCCCTGCTGCGTGCGAACCGGCAGATGTCTTCATCCCTTGTCCTTAAAGGTGCTGAAATCCTTACCCTGCCGTCATGCCCGGACACCCTAAGGTACATGTTCTTAATCCTCTTTTTGCTTACTTCAATTTCTATCCCGGATACCGTTATTGTATTTTTCGTATTATATGGCTTGTTTGCTTTATTTGCTCCATATGCTTTTTTTGCCCTGTTTTCTCTTCTCATGTTTTTTCCCTTCATAATCGTGTGCCCGTATGTTCATGTAAAACCCGGCAATTCAATAATACCAGATATACATAAAGAATCAACAACAGATATTTAATTATCCTGTCATATATTGTCACATGGTATAATTTTTTTTCATATTATATAGTATCACAACAATAATGCTAACGGGAGGTAAAATAATGGCGATTTCATGCGGGAATAACAGCAACAGCTGCAATCTGAGCCTTGCACAGCACCTTTCCGAATTCATCGGTAAAACCGTAACCATATTCACAACCAGCGGCGGAGTATCCGGATGCGGCTTTACCGGATGCATACTTTCTGTAAACTCATGCTTTGTCAGGCTTCTTACCGAGCTTGGATCCGCCCCGCCAAGCCCTGTCACGGATACCGGCTGCGAATCTGAAACAAGAGCCAAGGGCCTGTTTGACAATCTTGGAGGCACCGGAGTTGGAAACAGCAAAAACAGCCCAAAACTGGGAACAATATGTGATATACCAATTGACAAGATTGCAGCGTTTTGCCATAATTCGGTCTAGCCGGTTAAAGATAAATCATAAGTGCAAGTAAAAGGGTCTGTGCAGCCATTATGAGACAGCCGCTTATCAGACCCTGTTCTTTTAAGCTTTCATATACACAATATGAAAGCTTGGTTTACTTGTTTATTCTTACAAATTTCTTTTTCCCGATTTTTATAACATCGGAATTAATGAGCACCATGTTCAAATCATCATCGCCGATTATTTCACCATTAATCCGGACCCCGCTCTGCTTCACCAGGCGTATAAACTCGCTTTTGCTGCTTACCATGCCCATGGCAATAAGCCGGGGGATTGCATCGTATAAAGTATCCCTGTCCTCGTCCACAAGCAGGACCGGTATGTCATCGGGAATGGATTTCCTGCTGAAAGCGGCGTCATAATAAGCCATTGCCTTTTCGACTTCCTCCGGGGTATGGTACAGTGATGTAATTATTTTAGCCAGCCTGTACTTGACATCCCTCGGATTGGCGCCATCCACCAGCTCTTTTTTTATCTTTCCGATCTCGTCCGGATGCTCGTCGGTTGCCAGTTCGTAGTATTTTATTATCAGATCATCGGGAACCTCCATGACTTTCTTGAACATTACCTCGGAAGGCTCATTTACCCCGATGTAGTTGCCCAGGCTCTTGCTCATCTTCTCCTTGCCGTCCAGCCCTTCCAATATGGGCATGAAAATCGCTGTCTGCTGCTCCTGTCCCCTGGCCTTCTGCAGAGTCCTGCCCATAAGTATATTGAAGGTCTGGTCCGTTCCGCCAAGCTCTATGTCGGCATTCAGTTCAATTGAGTCCTGCGCTTGCATTAACGGGTAAAAGAATTCATGAAGTCCTATAGGCACCTCGTTTTCGTACCTGTTTTTGAAGTCATCCCTCTCCAGCATCCTTGCCACCGTGGTTACCGCCGCAAGCTTCATAACCTCTTCAAATGTCATCCCGGACAGCCACTCGCTGTTAAACCTGACCACGGTTTTCTCCTTATCCAGTATCTTAAAAATCTGTTCGCAGTATGTCCTTGCATTTTCCTTCACCTGTTCATCCGAAAGGGCCGCCCTTCCCTTTGTTCTTCCCGTCGGATCGCCAATCCTGCCTGTAAAATCCCCGATGACAATGATTATGGTATGCCCCAGGTCCTGGATTTGCTTCAGTTTCCTTAGAACCACCGCATGTCCAAGATGGATATCCGGTGCGGAAGGATCCAATCCAAGCTTGATATTCAATGGCCTGCCCAGTTTATAAGATCTCTCCAGCTTGAGCAGCAGCTCATCCTCGTTTACACACTGCTGAACTCCCTTTAAAATGATTTTCAACTGTTCCTTTGGCTCAATCATGCCTATTCCTCCCCAAAATTTATTTTGTGATTATCATGGCGGTTAATATCAAAAAATGTATTAAAAAACTCCCGTCCTTATTCAAAAGGACGGGAGTTAATCCCGTGTTACCACCTAATATTCACAGGCAACTCACATTGCCTGCCTCACAGAGTACGGCTTCCGCGATACCCTTGCACATGTTAACGGTGTGCTCTCCGTCGCAGCCTACTCACCATGCGTTTTCGGTGCGCGACTCCAAGATGTATTCACATTTTCTATTCATGAGCCTCTCATCAACCGGCATCTTTCTGTATGAAATCAAAAATGCTACTCTTTCTTTTCACAGTCTTTATACAGTCCTATAATTGTTGCTGTATATAGTACCAATATGACTGTTAAAAGTCAAGGGCAATTTTCACTTATTATAGATCTTTCTTCGGATTTCATCTATATTCTTGTCAAAATCAATTTCCAGCACGGACATACCGTTAATTTTAACATTGTTATACGAGCCCTCCACAGGAATGCGCAACTCCTGCATATCATACTTTGCATAGGATGGAAGCTTAAGTATCATTGCAAATATTTCCTTTTTGGTCATGTTGGTGGTTATGCCCGGCAATATGGCATCAGCAAACGATCCCATTTCAAGAAGGCTCATATTCTTAACCCTTTTAAATATTTCCTCCAGGACCCTGCGCTGCCTTTTGGTCCTGTCAAAATCCGAATTGCCCACCTTTCGAAGCCTGACATAGCTTAAAGCCTGTTTGCCGTTCAGCAATTGAAGCCCCGACCCTTTAAGCTTGTCCGAATCCTTCTCTTCCCTGTTTAAAATATTCATATACCCGATGCTACCGTTCATCGCCTCCATTTCCTTTTCAGTTAATTCAATCTCAATACCTCCCAATGTGTCTATGGCACTAATAAATGTATAAAAATCAGCCTTTAAATACTTGTCCACCTCAATCCCAAAGTTATATTTTATTGTATTCATAAGAAGTTCCGCGCCGCCGAAGGCATAAGCCGCGTTGATCCTGTTGTTTCCCTTGCCGGGAATATAAAGGTAAATATCCCTCATGATTGATGTAAGGGTTATCTTTTTGCTTTTTTTGTCAAGCGAAACCAATATCATCGCGTCGGAACGGCCCCTGCTGTTTTTCTCCCTTTCATCACTTCCGATAAGAAGTATATTCTCTATGTTATCATTTTTTATGACCGAGGACTGCTTAAATACCGGCTGCGCTTCCTTTGCCTCATCAGGTTTGCCGGCCTGGTCCCGATTCCCCATGGCGGCTTTGGGAGCACCGCTGATATATTCATCCGGTTCGGTTCCGTCGGCATATTCTCCTTCTTCCGTACCCGCATGTTCACCGGCTCCGGGGGTCCCATCACCTTCCGTAAAATTAATACCAGCCGTATTGGCCTGTTCTTCCCAATCATTCGTTTCATAATAGCTTTCACCGGCGTATGATATGCCGTCCTGCGAATTGCCGGGCTCGTCCAAATCGTAATTAATCTTGTTTAAATATGAATTAATAATAAGAAAGCCTGCAAAGCAGAGGCATATGATGCCTGCCGCAATGAAGCCAGGTATCAGCAGCAGTATTCTTTTTATTCTTGGTTTCTTTTCCGGCCGCATATTCATATCCATAATCCGTCTTTATAATGTGCTCACATTTATACGAGCAGGCCATCAGGCTTATTGTTATTTATTAAGTATATTCACCCCGGCCGGAGATTATGCCATAACATGGCCATATTTAAAAATATTTGTACTAAATTACAAAAAACCCCCTAGTTTTCAGCGGCTATAAATGTTATTATAAATAAAGATATAGTTGTCGAATTTTAACGGCAATTATCTTAAGGAATATACACACAGAAAAAAATAGGATGGGAGAAACTCGGGAGGTAAAACAATGAAAAATGATGTATTGCTGCGGTTTAATGTAAACCGGACAAACAAGTTTATTGTTTCGATTACAGCATTGATATCCACTCTGCTGACGATTCAAGCTTTTATTTCTTCAGGTGTTTCATACGGCTTGAATGTGCTGATTGCAACCTTTTCTCCTGTAATTATCGGTTTGATAGTATCATCCATAAACTTCAAATTCCGCAAGCTTGACAGCGTCTGTCCCGTTATATTGACCATATCCATCAGTGTGTCCGCAGCCATCCTCGGCCTTATACAGGACGGAACAAGCCCGCTTGCCATTTTCCTTGTACATATCGGTTCCGTTGTTATGATCTGCATGTACTTCAGGGTCAAGCTCTTCCTGGCCCATGCAGTATTGCTTAATGTTGTCCTGATTGTATTTTATTTAATAAATCCCCGCAGCATACTGGGACCCCAGTATTCCGCTTCCATGTTCATCCGGGTAATGGTCTGCATGAATCTCATTATGCTGATTTTCCTGTTTTTGACCAAATGGGGCCATGAGTATATCATTACCGGTTATGCCAAGGAGCAGAGCGCCAATGAGCTGCTTAACCAGCTTGAGGCGACCTTAAAGGAAATCGACCATAATACCACAATCCTGGATAACAGCATTGACCAGTCGTTTGAGCTTATCAAGCACATCAGGGAAATGAGCGACCAGACCAGGAATGCCGTTGATGAAATGACCAAGGGTATAAATGAAAACGCCGCAAGCACCGAAAAAATCGTCAACAGCGCCAACGACGCCACAACAATGCTCTCAAAGACCAAGGAGCTGTCCAATGAAACAAAGGAATATTCCATACGCATGCAGTCCGTAATTAAAGAAAACTCCGACGGCATCAGCCTGATGGTTAACCAGATGGATACCATAGATAACGCGGTCGGCACGGCCCTGTCCAATATAACGGGGCTCATGGAAGGAATGGAAAAAATCAATTCGTTCCTGGCAAACATTACTGCCATAGCAAACCAGACAAACTTACTGGCGCTTAATGCATCCATAGAGGCCGCCCGTGCCGGCGAACTGGGAAAAGGATTCACCGTTGTTGCGTCGGAAATCGGAAAGCTTGCCGAAATGAGCAATAAGACCGTCAAAGATATAAATGTTATTATTGAGGAGATAAATAATGCCACCAACCTGACCCTGGAAAAGGTCACAAACGGCAAGGATGCCGTCAAGGCCGGCAACAAGATAATAAGCGATGTTAAGGATGCCTTTGATAATCTCGAAAAATCAATTGAGGCAATAGCCGACAGAATCGACAAGGAGGACACAATGATAACGCATATTTCGTCCGAATTCGATTCAATTATGGAACAGCTTGAGAACATATCCGCCGTTTCAGAAGAACATGCCGCTTCCACCGAGGAAGTATTGGCCGCAATCGAGACCCAGTACGACCTGGTTTCAAAGGTCACCAACGAGATGTCCGCCATCAGCAATCAAAGCAACAGCCTCAGAAGCATGCTGGGTAAAAAATAATCCGTGTCTGATTTTGTAAATAATTATTTATTGATAATTTGATAAAACCATGTATAATATTTAAAATGTAGGATTAATTACCTACAAAATTTGCCTTGTAGGTGTACATATATGGACAATTTTCCCGTTATCTATCCGAAATGGCGGCAAAAGCTGTACTATGCGGCTTTACTGATAGCATGCGTTACGCTGGCGCTTGAATTAATCGTGTCATATCTTATATACACCTATCTTCCGGGGATGATTACCTTGCCTTTTCCAGGTTATTTTTTAAGGTACATAGTCATCCCTTCAGCGTTTTGCTTTCTTTTCGTCATTATAGGCAAGGCACTGGATACAAGCAAAAGAATTCCCGATAACGTAAAAAAGTATATGTCCATCCTTGTCATTACCATGCAGATTTTTACCATTGCTTATATACATAACGCCTTTTCCTTTACAAATATACTGTTCATCATACCCATTCTTCTTACGCTTATTTACAGCGACAAGCTGCTTACAAATACAATAACCATTGTTTCCATCATGCTGATGCTGATAATATTTGCCGCCAGGTCCGCCGGCAGCCAGACAAATTATATATTGGATGATATCAAAATATTCATAAGCTTGATTCTAGTTGCCGGGTGCTCCGTTATAACAAATCTCCTGACCGATATTGAAAAGGATAAAAGCAAAATCATAAAAGACGGCATTTTCAGGCAGCTTCAGCTTGAAGAGCTTATAAAATGCGACCCGTTAACCGGTTTATATAATATCTCCAGTTTTTACAATACATTGGACAAGGCAATCAAGAAAAATAAAATGCCCTTGTGCATAGCGGTCGTTGATATTGACAATTTCAAGCTGGTAAATGACACCTGGGGCCATGACAAGGCCAACGAGGTGCTTATATACATTGCCGCACAGCTGCAGTATTGCTGCGGCATATATGGACATGTCTTCAGATATGGCGGTGAAGAATTCGCCATAGTCTTTTCCAATACTGCTCCTGCGGAAGCCAAGGCCATGCTGGAAACAGCCCAGAGGAATATTTATAATCACGATTTCGGCTGTGAGCCACAGCTTAAGATCACCTTCAGCTGCGGCATAGCCGCTTATCCGTCCTCCGATTACAATGCCCACGAGTTCTTCCAGTTGGCTGACAAGATCATGTACCAGGCCAAATTCTCAGGAAAGAACAAGATTCTTATCGGAACTCCCTCCAACTGCGCTTTGGAAAATTAACGCTGTCATGAATTATATAAATTATCAGTGAAAATATTGGGTAATTCGCCACTTGTAAAACGTTTAACTGATATGTATAATTAATTATATAGTTAAAAAGTTGGACGAAGGTGAAGCAATATGGCGAATTTGAAAGATATAGCGGCACGGGCTAATGTATCCGTTGCAACAGTATCCAAGGTACTTAACGGGTTGGGTGGTTCCAGTCCGGAAACAACAGAGCTTATACTATCCATTGCCAAAGAGCTTAACTACAGGCCCAATCTTATCGCCCGCAACCTAAAAAAGCAAAAAAGCAAATCCATCGGCATTATAACCGAGGATATCACGGTATTTAATACTCCGCCTATAGTAGACGGTATCGGTGCATACTGCGATGAAAAAGGATATCATTATTTTCAGGAAAACCTGCGCCTTAACCGACTTGGAATTGATCCCATCCTTGACAAGGACGAATATGAAAAGAAGGTTAATGAAGCCGTTGACTTCATGATGTCAATGCAGGTTAACGGTCTTATATATATAGGCAGTCACAGCCATAAGGTTCTTTCAATACCGGCGACAAAGGACACTCATTTCGTATGCGCCTATTGCAGCAGCTCCGATTCTTCCGTTATCTCCGTATTATATGACGACAAGAAGGCCGGCTATGATGTTGCCAAGTACCTGATTGATGCCGGTCACAGGTCCATCGGTGTCATTACCGGCCCGGCCGGCAGCATTCATACCGTAAACCGGCTGGCGGGCTTCCAGGAGGCATTGTATGATGCAGGAATCCCATATAATCCGAGACTGACCGTACAAGGCGACTGGCAAAGGGATTCAGGCTATGTACTGACCGAGCAGCTCCTTAAGCATGACATTACGGCCATCGTATCCCAGAACGATCTTATGGCCATCGGAATCATAGACTACTGCAACAAGAACAACATTGTTATCGGCCGTGACCTGGCACTGATCGGATTCGATAACAGGGAAGTCAGTACCGTATGCCGTCCCACCCTTACAACGGTGGCGCTACCGTTATATGAAATCGGCCAGACTGCCGCTGAAATCCTTATAAACAAGATAGAAGGTAAACACGTCGATCAATCCGGTGACATATTGCTTAACTGTACCATAATAGAACGGGAGTCTATCATGAAGCTGTAAGCAGTATCAAAACGGATAAATCATAATTAACCTAATCCGCCTTAAAATGCAATGAAACAGCCACCATACGGTGGCTGTTCCTGTAATCCGCTGCGGGTAACCGTATGCACGCATCCTCTCCTTATAAACACCCCCGGCACAACATTCATATTGTAAATATTTTAATATTGCCTGCCAGGTCTTCCGCGTTCCTTCCCAGCTCTTCCGCTGATTTCTTAAGCCTGTATGCCATTTCAAGCTGCTTTTCAACCGTCCTTTGCATCTCCGTCGTGGCGGATGCGGTCTCTTCAAGGGTCGCGGTTATGCTGGCCATGGAGTCCATGGTTATGTTCTTCTTCTTTTCCATTATTCTTACGCTATCGACAATCTGCCCGAACTTCTCCGCAAGCTCGTCTACGTTCCTGCTGATGCTCTTGTATGCCTTTATGCTCTCGGCCAGCGCATCCTTCTGCCTGAATATGCTTTCCTCGGCGGTTATCGCGTTCTTTGTCGTTATTACGGTCTGTTTCTGGATATCGGTCGCTATCTTGTTGATTTCATGGGCCGATGTGGAGCTAATATTGGCAAGCTTTCTAATCTCCTGCGCCACCACTTCAAAGCCCTTTCCGGCACCGCCCGCTCTTGCCGCTTCTATGGAAGCATTAAGAGACAGGAGCTTGGTCTTTTCCGCAATATCATTTATGGTATTGACGATTTCAGATATGTAATTCAAATTCTTTTCAAGATTTTGAATATCCCTCACGACAGTCCTGGTCATTTCATTGGTTATATTCGAGGTCTCGCTCAGAGTATTTATTATATCCATGCTGTAGTTGGCCATTTCCTGGGTATGCTTGACCAGGGCTTCAATCATTTCGGTATTTTTATATGTAATGGTGATCTGCTCTCCCAACTCGCTCATCTGGATTGAGCAATTGGATGCCTGTTCCGCCTGGTCATTTACGCCTGTATCAATATCCTTTACGGCTTCATTGATTCCCTGGACGGACTCGACGATATTATCGGACTGTATATTAATATCGCCGGCCGATGCGGCAACCTCGGTGCTTACATTTCCTGCCTTTCGGATCAGCCCGCTCATGCTGTCAACCATCGAATTGATGGCTTCTCCCAGGTACTTGAACTCATCCTCGCTCTTTATATCGATTTTTTCTGTCAGGTTGCCCTTTGAAACGCTCTGCAGGACCCTGTTTACATTGAAAATTGATCCGCTGATTCCCTTTGATATAAACAGCGCGCATATTATTGAAGCTGCAGCGGATACGGCGGCCAAGGTTCCTGTAATCAGCCTTACAACATTTGCAGTAGACAGGATCTCCGCCTTTGGAATCATGGCAAATACGGTTGACCCGCTCTCCGTAATGCCAGAATATACAAATAGATATTTTTGCCCCATGTAATCTATATATTCATACCCTTTGATTCTTCCGTTCCCATCCCGTCCGCTTAACCGGACATTAAGATCGGAAAATCTGAATTCATCGGTATTGCTTCCAACAATAATCTCATTGCCGTCCGCGGCAACAAATCCGACTATGCTGCCGTCGGGCAGCTCATTCTTTGATATGGTTTCTTCTATAAAGCTTCTGGAAATATCTATCATTACCAGGCCAAGCTTCTCACCGTTTGTATTATAGAAATAGCTTACATAAGCCAATCCCAGATCCCGCGGAATCTTGAACATGCTGGTCTCCACCAGGTCGTAAAAATCATCGTGATTTCCAATCCATGCTTCATTCAGGCCGGAATCAATAAATGCCTTAATGGAACCCACATTCCTTATGCCAGCATAGGAGGTTGTTATCTTCCCCATTGTGGATGTCCATGTTCCCCTGTCCCCGGTGACATACGCCTCGGATATGAATTTGCTGGTAAGCTGAAGCTGCACGATGGAATCCGTTATCGTTCTTTCAGCATTTATTCTGTCGGAAACCGAATTGTCATATTTTCCTGCATAGTATTCAATAAGGCTGCGGTCCAGCACGAAATCCCTTGCGGACGATTTCTGCGTGTTAAATACTATTGATAAATAGTCCCCCATAAAATCCAGGGTATTCATGGTGGATGTTTCACTTCTCTCTATGAGTGACCTGGAAAAACTGCTGTATGAAACGCTTCCAAGCACCACTATAAGTATGACCGATATGAGGAAGGCACCGATGATTTTAAACCTTATACTCTTATACGGCTTAACCCTTTTGTTAATTCCCCCATCATTCCATTTTATTATCTTCATTAGGATATCCCTCATAAGCATTATTGTGGACATGCCTAGTTCTTCATGCCCGTCATTACGATACCTTCTACGAAATATTTCTGGCCTATAATGTAAAATATTACGCCGGGCGCAAACGACATGCATGTCGCGGCCATTGTCTTCGACCAGTCAGCTTTAAGAGCGCCCCTGAAATTAGTAAGCCCTATCGCAATCGTGGTCTTTTCCTTCGAGTTGATGTAAACCGTCTGCTGGAGCAGGTCGTTCCACAGGCCTATGAATATGAGCAGTGCCACAACAATCATTGCCGGCTTGATTGCGGGTATGATAATGTTGGTCAGTATCCTGAATTTTCCTGCGCCGTCTATCGTGGCGGCTTCGTCCAGTTCACGGGGAATTGTCATTATGAACTGGCGTATCAGGAAAATGCTGAATGCACCGCCGCCGGTAAAATACGGCAGTATGATTGGAAGATAGCTGTCAACAATCTTAAGCCCGTTGGTCCACATGATATAAAGGGGTATCAGCGTGACCATGTTCGGAAGAAGCATGGAACCTACGCAAAGCGAAAATATGAATTTCTTGCCCCTGAAACGCAGCCGCGCAAATGCGTATCCGCATAATGTCGCCGTCATCGTTCCGCCTATTACGGAAGGCACAATAATTGTCATGGTATTCTTAAAGTATTTCCAGAATTCAAACACCTTCAATGTCTCGACATAGTTTGAAATTCTGAACTTGTTCGGTATGAATATCGGCGGGTATTTGTATATCTCGGCATTGGACATTAAGGATGTCCTGAAAATCCAGTAAATCGGAAAAACTACCAAAAATGCCATGAAAACAACAACTATAAAGGTTATTACGGATGCTATTCTTTCCTTGCGCTTGCGGCTCTTAAAAATGCTTTTTTCCCCGCGTTTCATATTTAGTCGCCTCCCTCATAGAAAATCCAGGCCTTTGATGTGGCAAACAGAATGCCCGTAAATATCGCAATTATTATAAAGAATATAAATGATATCGCGCAGGCATATCCCATCTGGTTGCTTTTAAACGCATACCGGTACATCAGGTATGTCATGAACATTGATGAATTGCCGGGACCGCCGTCAGTCAAGGACAATGCAGGCACCACTATCTGCATGTTGGTTATCAGGCTCATCAACAAGTTATAGAAAATTATAGGCGTCATGCAGGGTACCGTAATGTGCCTGAAGCGCTGCCATGAGTTAGCCCCGTCAATTTCAGCCGCTTCATGATATATCTGGGGAACATTCTGCAGTCCTGCCAGGAAAATAACAATCAGATTCCCGGCCAGCCAAACGGATATGAGAGCCAGCGAGGGTACGACCAGTTTTGAGTTTGCGATAAACTGGACCCTTTTTAAGCCCACCTTGGTCAGAAGATAGTTAAACAGTCCGAAGTTGGTTTCATACAGCCATGACCAGCCTATGTAGACCGCTGTTGCAGGCAGGACGTAGGGTACATAGAATATCGCCCTGAAAAAACCCCTGGCCGGTATTTTCCTGTTAAGGAGCATGGCTATAAAAAGGGAATAAATCATGCTTCCCGCCACTGCCAGTAATGAAAAATAAATAGTGACTATGATTGAATCCTTAAAGAAATGGTCCCTGGTAAAGAGCTTCACATAGTTATAAAAGCCTACAAATTTGGGGGAAGATATTCCCTTCCATTCAAAAAAGCTTATAGTAAACACTCCCAATAAAGGCAGGTATGTAATGAAAGTCAATCCCAAGAACGCAGGAATAAGATACAGGTATGCGGTTCTTTCTTCCCTGATACTCATACGCGAACGGCGCCGCTTTGTCTTGTTAACCAATCTGCTCATAATTATACCTCTAAGTTTTTATTATAGGTGGCCACATTTTTCTGCTGGGTGTGAAAAGTGTGACCACCTATCGGAGCTAAACATCAAGTATCATTACGATTATTTGCCTTCAAATGCATCTCTCAGTACATCCATGTTGCCCGTAATGGCTTTTTCAACTGTGGTACCTCCGGTCCAAACCTCACCGAGAACAGATCCGAGTACCGCATAGAAATTGTCGATATTGTCTGTGTAGTACCATGAAGCCTGCTTTGTATATCCAAGAGCATAATCAATAACAGCGGATTTATACTCATCATAAGGCGGGAATGCCTCGTTCTCAACCCACTTGCGTGTCAGCTCTTCATTTGTGTAGTACTCCTCGAATATCGGCATCCATGTACCGGTTTCAATGAGAGCCCAGGAGTTCTCAATACTGTTGTACCATCTTAACCATTCCTTGGCTTCTTCCGGATGCTTGGTCTGGGAGAATACAACCGTAGGTCCTCCTGTACATATTGTAACTTTTTCCTTCATGTAAGGCAATACAGCAACGCCATAGTTGAGGCCTTCTTTCTTGGCGGTGTTCAAGCATGTACCGATATTCCACTGTCCGTTTGTTGCCATTGCAACCTTGCCGGTTATAATTGTACGAGGAATGCCGTCGTCGGTGGTGCCTGTTGACAGGGGGGCAACCTTGTCCACCAGGTACAGGTCGGCAACCTTCTGGATGGCTTCTATGGTTGCAGGATTATCGATGATCAGTTCTTTTCCGTCTTCGGAGAAGTAGCCGCCGCCATTGCTGAGAGCCCATACCTCAAGCTGCCATGTAAGGTTCTCAACGCTGCAGCCATACTGAACAATGTTGTCAGGATCAAATCCGGCCTCGGTGGCGTTCTTTCCGTTGGCATCAAGGGTCAGGAGCTTGGCGGTATGTACGAATTCATCCCATGTCCATGCATTGGCAGCATCGGCCGGAGGATAAGGAATGCCTGCTGCGTCAAACATGTCCCTGTTGTAGAACAGGAGAAGAATTTCGTTGGCTGACGAATAAGCCACCACCTTGCCGTCATATTTGAATGCAAGGCAATCCAGGACTTCCTGTCCTGCAAACATGTCGCTGACATCCAGGAACATGCCTTCCTTTGCATACGGTATAACTGCCGTCTCCATCATCATTCCGGTATCGGGCAGCTCATTTGCCGTGGCCATGGAGTTGAGCTTTGTCAGGTAGTTTTCCCAAGGGATGGCTATTACTTCAACTTCGATCCTGTCCTGGGACGCGTTAAACTTGTCAGCCACAGCCTGGGTATTGGCCTGCTCATCCTGACCACCCCAGATTGAGAATGTAAGCTTTACCTTCTCTCCCGTCTTAGTGTCTCCACTCTTTTTCCCCGAATCCTTATCCTGTTGTGATGTTGTTTTGTCCCCATCAGAAGTCGTGCTGTCTTTGCTGCATGCCATTGCGCCGAAAACCATGGCAACAACCAGCAGTAAGACCATTACTTTCTTCAATACTTTCATGTTTTTCCCTCTCCTTTTTTATTATTTTATATTTCATTTACACGGCAACAACCGTTGCGTATAAACAAGAGCTACTTAATATATTCCTTAATCCATACCAGCATTTCGCCGTGCTTCCTGTTCCCCCAATACGGGTATGGAATCAAGGTCAATACTTTATCCTCATGCTTAACATCCATATCCGAGTAGAGCATATCCTCGCTCCAATCGTCCTGTCTTGCTTTCTTCCCTATACACTTGATTACCGTGGCGCCGCCAAGCAGGTCGTTGTCATAATATTCCACAAGCTCAGAGGAAGTATCGATATAATATGCCGGAAGGTTCGGTTCATTATCGGTTTCCTCCATGCAGTATACAACCGGCCCCTTCATGACCGCCACCTTGCCTATGTCTTCCCTTACCCTGGGATTCGACCTGACGATGCGGGGTTTCAAATCAAACTCCAACTCAATAATCTTATCCGACAGGTCCAACTCCAGTACGCAGTATCCCTTATCGGTCTTTATGCTTTCCATCTCCTCTCCGTCAACATAGAGCCCGTATTTTTTTATATAGTCTGGTATCCTGACATACAGCTTCCCCCTTATAGAAGCCTCACACCTTGTGTCTATCCTCACATGCCCGTCATAAGGGAAACTTGTCCGGATGCCGATATTAACCCTTTTACCGTCGATGACAAGATGTGTCCTGTTTGATATGAACAGGTTGATCCAGATACTGCTGTTCTTGTGCATGTAAATATACTCACCTAATGATGCCAGCGTACGGGCGATATTGGGCGGGCAGCACGCTACTCCGAACCATTTCTGGCGGACCGGCTTTACATGCTCCTTGGAGGTCTTCGGTATGCAGTTGTCAGGCCAAACCTCCAGCGGATTTACGTAAAAGAAGCTTTTCCCGTCCATTCCCAGACCGGCAAGAACGTTATTGTACAAGGCCTTCTCCACGATGTCATAATACTTGCTTTCACCGGTAATCTGGGCCATTCTTCTGCCGAATAAGGCCAAACCTATTGACGCGCAGGTCTCAGAGTAATTGCAGTTGTTGGGCAGGTCATAATCCGTTGTAAATCTCTCAAGAATTCCCGAGCTTCCGATGCCTCCGGTAATATACATTCTCCTTTGGACCATGTTGTTCCATAGCTTTCTGCATACATCGAGCAGCTCGTTATCATCGTACTCGGCAGCTATATCCGCCATGGCGCTGTACATATAAACCGCTCTTACCGCATGGCCTTCCGCTGTCACCTGTTCCCTTACGGGAATATGTGACTGCGAATATATCGGGTCATATTCATTAAGTTCATTGAATATCTGCCTATACTTCGGTCCCTTCATTTCTTCAATGAAGTAATTAGGCTTCTGCCCTCTTCTGTCTATAAATAGCCTGGCCTGATCAAGATACCGCCTGTCACCGGTTGCCTCGTAAAGCTTTATCAGCCCTATCTCGACCTCCTGGTGTCCCGGATATCCCCTGCCGTTTTTTTCCTCGGAAAACTCACCACATATAAGATCAGCGAACCTTCTGGCTATGTCCAGAAGCTTTCTTTTCCCAGTCGCCTTGTAATATGCCACGGCTGCCTCCATAAGATGTCCCGCGCAGTATAGCTCATGGCCTTCCCTCAGGTTAGTGAACCTGTATTCCAATCCGTTAATCGTATAATATGTATTCAGGTAACCGTCTTCCTGTTGTGCTTCTCCAATCAGGTCGATTAATTCGTCAACAGTCTTCTCAAGCTCTTCGTCAGGCTGTGCGGCCAAGGAGAAAGCCACCGCCTCTATCCACTTCATCAAATCAGAATCCTGAAAGACAACCCCGCTGTATTCGCCTTCCAATCTTCCCGCGGCAATTTTAAAATTCCTGATGCAGTGACTTTTTCTGTCTTCCATCTTGTCATTGAGAATGCTCCATTGATATGGTATGATGCTTTCCTTCACGAGATCGACATACCTGTTCCAAAAAGCATCCCTGATAATAGTATTCTTCAGTGGTATTAACTCCAATTTATCCATACTGTCTCCATAATCCATTAATATGTTTATAGCACGAATTTATGTTAATCGTTTAACTTGTCGATAACATATTATAACAGATTTTATTTTTTTGCAATACCTAATTTATAAAAATATAAATATTTTTTAGTTTAAAATCATATTTAGTACTATTTGATACTTATATTTATATGTAAATTTCCATTAATTTGCATTTAATTGGTATATTTATATAAATTTTATGATATAAAATATCGTTTAACATATGCATTATTACTCATTATGCATGTTTATTTTATAATAATTTTATAAAGTATGGTTTTTTAAACAAAATAAAACTGATGAATTCTATCAATATTGTAGAATTCATCAGTTAAATACATTAAATGGTTGTTTCTTTATGTATTACTTCTTTTTTCTGGCTAATATAATGCTCTGAAGCACTATGAAGAAACACAGCATTGCGGCGCGGGTTATCTGCGGCCACCAAGGATCCTGGCTTCCAATGGCTGTTACTATAAACAACGCGATACCGCTTGCCAGAACACCGAATAAGGTTCCTATGATATTCCCAACACCGCCGGTAAGAAGTGTTCCACCTATTATTGATGAAGCAATGGCGTCCATTTCAAGTCCCGTGGCTTGCTGAACCGAGCCTGAGCGGGTATGGAACAGGTACAGGAAACCTCCGATGCCTGCCAGCAAACCGCAGATCAGGTGGGCAAGAAATCTTGTCTTCTTCACATTTATTCCGAGCATAAGTGCACTCTGGGCATTTCCTCCCACCGCATAAAACTTCCGCCCAAGGCTGGTCTTTTTCAGCAGCCAATACATGACAATCACAATAATTATGGCCACCACCACTCCATATTCAAGCTTCGACTGTATAAAAACTCCCCTCTTATTGTAATCCCCCAGGAATGGAATCTGGATTCTCGATCCTGAAAGCTTTTCAAAGCCCTCGTTATGTACCTGTATCTGGTTTACCTCTATAAGCGCCACCAGTCCTCTTCCAAGGAACATGCCGGCAAGGGTAACAATGAAGGGCTGCATTTCCATATATGCGATTAAGAAACCCTGGAACGCGCCGAAAACGAGCCCGATAGCCAGGGCAAGCAGAAGCGAACTGTAAAAGTTGAATCCGTAATTATTGAGGCATACAATACAGGATGTACATATCAGCGCTGTCACACCGCCTACGGATATGTCAATGCTTCCCGTAATCATCACAACAGTAAGCCCGCATGCTATGACAATCAGCGCGGCATTTTCATTCAACAGGTTAAAGAACATCTGGATCTTGTTAAATCCCTTATCTCCAAGGAATATTATAGCCAGTGCATATATTGCGACAAACATTATTATTGTTATGGCAAGAAGAAATGTAGTATCCGAAGGAGATTCCTTGCGTTTAAACATCTTATGCACTCTCCTTTCCGCCGCCTAATGCCGGTTTTGCCGCCTGAGTCTTTCGTCCAAACAGCCTTTTTACGGCCGGAGTCTGGATGGCTACCAGGACGATGATGATTACAGCCTTAAAAACCGGTATTGCATTCGTATTTACATTAAGCGTGGTAAGCATGGATGTCAGGGTCTGTATGGTATATGCTCCTACAATGGAACCGGGCAGGTTCAGGGATCCTCCTCCCAGGGAATTGCCTCCAAGGGCAACCGCAAGAATGGCATCCATTTCAATACCGGGAACAATTGTATACGGATTAACGGTCTGTACCCGGCTTGCCTGGATAAACCCTGCAATACCGACACAGAGTCCCATAATGACGTAAGACATGAATTTTATCCTGGACGGCTCAATGCCGTTAAGCCTTGAGGATTTGTCATTAATGCCTACGGCGCGGGTATATAATCCAAGGTTTGTTTTCTTCATGGCAATGCACGTGATTATTATTACGGCTGCGGTGATGAGTATTGGCGTTGGTATTGGAAATCCGGGAAAGAAGTTGCCATAGTAGCTGAAGCTTGCCACGGCTTTGGGCTTAAGGCCTCCCATTGCCATGGAGCCTAATGAGCGCCCTGCCGTAAACAGTATAAGCGTTGCCACCATGGGCTGGATATTAAACCTCGAAACCAATATGCCGTTGAATGCCCCACAGAGCATTCCGGCCAGGCAGCCTAGTATGAAAGCCACAATAACCGGTGCCTTCAACTCTGTCGGCTGGGTCTCATTTCCGCATAATACCCTCATAACAACTCCGCCGACAATAGCGATTGTGGATCCGACACTGATGTCCTGTCCTCTTGAACAGGCAGTTACAAAGGACATGCCTATGGCAAGAATGACAAGCTCCGTCGAATTATTCAGGATATTTATTATATTGCCTATAAGGACGGGATTGCCGTTTATGTCCTTTCCAAGCCCGATTTTTAAAAATCCCGGTTTGATGAATATGTTTATCAGAAGCAGGAATATAAGAAATACTATGGGAATGAACAGCCTGTGCCTGATAACCGGTTTGATATGCTTCATCAAATCATTTCCGGCTTTCTCATTCTTCTTTGTCATTTTGATCACTCACCCCCGCTATTGTATACATGATTTTATCCTGTGTCATATCCTCACCCTCCAGCTCGCCTACCACATAAAGGTCCCGCATGACTATCAGCCTTGAGCAGGTACGAAGCATTTCTTCTATTTCCGAGGAAATGAACGTGATGCTCATGCCTTCTGAAGCCAGCTTCAGAACCAGCTTCTGTATCTCAACCTTTGTACCGATATCAATTCCGCGGGTGGGTTCGTCAAGAATCAGATATTCAGGGTGAGTGAGCAGCCAGCGCGCAAGTATTACCTTCTGCTGGTTTCCGCCTGACAGGGAGTTTACCGGTGTATCAAGCGACGCAGTTTTTATGCCGAGCATTTTAACATATTCATCAGCAAAAGCCTCTGCCTGGGCTTTTGTAAAGGGTCTGAAAAACCCTCTCATGGCCTGTAAGGCAAGAATGATGTTTTCCCGTACCGACAAATCGCCTATTATGCCGTCTCTTTTCCTGTCCTCGGACAGGTATCCAATTCCCTTTTTCATGGCCTTTATCGGTGATGTTACGGCCACTTCCTCCCCTTTTATGCGAAGCTTTCCCTTAGTGACCCTGTCGGCGCCAAAAATAGCCCGGACACATTCGCTCCTGCCCGAGCCAAGCAACCCGGCAAAGCCTGTAACCTCACCTTTATATGCCTTGAAGTTAAACGGTTTTATTCCGGAGACGCTGGAAAGGCCTTCAGCTTCTATTACAGGTTCTTTGTTCTCATCCTTTATGCCTTTCGCTTCATTATGTATGGCGGCAAGGTCTCCGAGCTCTTTGCCCATCATTTTAGCAACCAGTTCAACCCGGGGTATTTCCGACACCTGATACTCTCCTACCAGTTCCCCACCGCGAAGTATTGTTACCTTGTCACATATCTCATACATCTGGTCGAGGAAATGTGTAACAAATATGATTCCGACCCCTCTCTCTTTCAAGTCCCTCATAAGGCCAAAAAGCCTGGCAACCTCCTGTTCATCCAGGGATGATGTCGGCTCGTCAAGGATCAGTATCTTGCATTCCATATCCACCGCCCGGGCTATTGCCACCATCTGCTGGACCGCTATGGAGCAGTTGGACAGCTGCTGCGTGGGCTTGGCCGGTATCTTCAGGTTCTTCAATATTTCTGCCGCCCTGTTGTTGGTTTCTCTCCAGTTTACAAGGAGCTTATCGGTCCTGCCGATAAACAGGTTCTCGGCAACCGTAAGGTTCGGGCACAGGGTTATCTCCTGGTACACGGTGCTTATTCCCAACTTGTGTGCTTCCTGGGGCGACCGTATATTTACAGGCTTGCTGTGTCCCTTTATATATATGTTTCCGGAGTCCTTTGCATGCACCCCGGTAAGAACCTTTATCAAGGTTGACTTGCCGGCACCGTTTTCACCCATAAGGGCATGAATTTCGCCCTCACGCAAGGTAAAATCAACGTTATGCAATGCACGGACCCCGGGGAAATATTTACTTATGCCCTTCATGGTCAGCAATACTTCCTGCATAGTCTTCCCTAACCCCCATTCCGTAATGATAATGCTCCAGATTTTATCAGAGAATGCGCGGTGCTGGTTTCCTGCGCCGCGCATCCCGATATACCTTATAACAGAGGCCTTCGAGCCGAAGCAATTATCATACTAATAGCTGCGTGCGTCAATCATTTCTCTTGTAATGGTATCACAATCAAATACTTCTTCTTCTACATATACGTTCTTTTCAATCTTTTCACCGGCTTCAAGCTGTTTTATCAGCTTTACGATACGCGGTCCGTGAAGAGGATTGCATTCAACATCCAGGTTGAATTCGCCTGCAAGAACCTTTTCAAGAGCCCATTTATTCGCATCAAATGCTATAACCTTTACATCCCCGTTCTTGCCGTAAGTGATACCTGCCGCGCTCATTGCGTCACATGCGCCGCGGGCCATATTGTCGTTCTCCGCATAAATTACGTTAAACTCCGTACCGGATGCTATAAGGTCGGCAACAGCCTGTTTTGCCAGGTTCTCGTCCCATCCTTTCATGTTCTGGTTAAAGACGATTTCCCATCCGTTGGCTGCGGCGCCTTCCTCGATGGCCTTGGAACGGCCAAGCTGTGCGGATGAGCCGGTATCGCCGCCAAGTACTACGATCTTGTAGGAAGGAAGATTCTGTTTCTTAAGCCAATCTACTGCCTTCTTGCCCTCGGCTTCAAAGTCGGAGCAAACCATTGCGGTATAAAGGTCTTCCGGCAAATCCAGCTTACGGTCGGCCATAATGAAAGGTATTCCTGCTTCCTTTGCCGCCTTGGCTACATCTTCCCAGCCTGCCGATTGCAGTCCGAGAACAACCAAGTAGTCAACCTCTTCCTGGATAAGCTGCTGTGCCTGTGAAATCTGTTTTGCATGGTCACCTTCACCAAATACCATTTTTGTCTCAAAGCCTGCTTCTTCAAATGCCTTATTGATTGAGTTTGTGTTGGCTGTACGCCAGTCAGATTCGTTAGCGTTAGTCTGTACAACCCCTACAGTGATTTTCTTGTCCTCTTTGCCGGTAGTTTCGCTTTTTTTGCCGCATGCGGCCAAAGAAAGCACAAGCATCAATACGAGTACTGCAGAAAACAACTTCTTCATACCTTTTTCCTCCCATCATAAAAATTGAATATACTTGTTAACAGTCCAAGTATATTCAATCATTAGTAACGGGAATACGGAAATTATTACTAACTTGGTTTTCTTTTTTACCGAATCATTTTATTTATATGGGAAATGTTAAATATTTTACGATTATTGTTTGATTATTTCCGGTTTTTAGTAAGTTCGTCCTATGCGGTCCTTGCTTGCGTTTTCAGCCTCAAAAACCTGCCCTTCGACATAAGTTATCCGCGGAACCTTCTCCCCCCGTTCCAAACGGGTGATTATATCCGCAATAGGCGGCCCCTGCAGGGGATTGCATTCGATATCCACATTGATGTATCCCGCCTCCATCATGTCAAAGGCTTTTGATACGGCATCAAAGGAGATGACGATTATATCCCCGTTGACCCCGCAGGTCCGTCCGGCCTCATGAATGGCCTCGATAGCCCCGAAGGTCATGTCGTCATTCTGGGAAACCAGTACATCAATGTCCTCATGCTCCTTAAGGAATTTTTTCATAACCTCCTTGCCTTTGGCTTTTGTAAATTCGCCGCTTTCCTTTGCTATTATTTTCCAGTTTTTGTTGCGGGCGGCAATATCCTCAAAGCCCTTTGACCGGCCCAGTTGCGCGGTTGAGTTTATTGTTCCTTCGAGAACGACGATATTCACCGTTTCCTCTTCTTCCCCATCAGATACGATGTCTTCCGCTGCGATGTCAGCATTGTCGCCAGTTTCTTCAGGTACATCCCAATCATCATCCGGGGTGCCGCTGTTTTTTGCTTTTTCCTTTAGGTGCTTTTCAAGCCAAAGCCCCGCCTTGACACCCTCTTCGTATTTGTCCGTGCCGACCCAGGCCACATACAGGCTTTCGTCCTCGGTATCAATCATCCGGTCCACAATAACAACGGGAATACCTGCTTCCTTGGCTTCCGTAAGCACCGTATCCCATCCGGTTTCCGTTACCGGGGCAATTACTATGTAATCAACTTCCTGGAATATAAAGCTTCTTACATCCTTAATCTGGTTTTCCTGCTTCTGTCTTCCGTTAGCGAATATCAATGAGAAGCCGTTTTCTTTGGTGAGGGCATTCTGGATGGATTTTGTGTTGGCGGTTCTCCAGTCGGATTCCGAGCCAAGCTGTGAGAAGCCGACAATAATCAGGTCTGAATCCATGTCGTCGTTATTCTCCATGTCAAGGGTTTGAATATTCTTCAAGGGATTCAGGGTACAGCCCGGATGGACCGACAGGCAGATTATTATAAGCAAAATAACAAATAAATACTTTTTATTCATAACCCACCTCAATTCCCATGTTCTCAATCAGCTTTGCCGGGAATGCAATCATTATATCCGTTCCTTCCCCTTTTTTGCTGTTAATGGTTAGGCCGTAGTCGTTTCCGAAATTCAGCTTTATCCGCTTGTTGACATTGGCAAGTCCAAACCCGGTGCTCTGCCTGCTGCCCGGCATCTCAATTTCCTTTCTCAGGGCCGCGAGCTCCTCCTCGTCCATTCCCACACCGTTGTCAATGACATGGAAATAAATGATTCCGTCCCTCATCTCGCCGTTTACCGTTATCTTTCCCTTGGCCCTCTGCTTCTTTATGCCGTGATAGAGGGAATTTTCGATGATCGGCTGCAGGGTGAGCTTAAGTATCTGGTAAGGATACAGCTCTTCAGGTATGTTGATCTCATAGGTCAGGATATCCTTGTATCTTGACTGCTGAATCTGCAGGTAGCTTTTTATATGTATCTCCTCTTCCCTGATGGAGATATAATCCTTTCCCTTGCTTACGACAATCCTGAAGAATTCGGATAAGGCCACCACCATGTCTATTGCTTCCCTGTTCTTCTCAACCTCTATGAGCCAGATAATCGTATCCAGAGTGTTATAAAGAAAATGCGGGTTTATCTGGGTCTGGAGAAGCTTTGATTCCATGTATCTGAGGTTTTCCTGTTCCATCTTTATTCTTTTAACCTGCTGTTCCAGCTTTATGGTCATGTCGTTAAACCTTTCGGACAGTACAGCCAACTCATCCCTGTTGCTGCAGGTGGTCCTGGTGGTAAAATCCCCCTGCGCAACCAGGGCAGTCTTGCTGCACAGCATTCTTATCGGCCTGGTTATGCTGTCGGTTACCCGGATATTCACAAGAACGGAGGCAATGAGGATCGAGATTAATGCCGCAATCATCGTGAATATTACATTTCCGACCTGCTCGTCAAGGCTCTGCCTGATTGCCTCAAGATTCTGGGTCTCGTAATATATGTAATACTGGATCTCCTCCTGGAACAATTCGGTCAGTATGTAGATATCGGATTCAAGCATTGCGATGTTCTTCTCATAGTTTCCCGATTCCTTGAGATTCTCCCTTATCTCGTTAATCCTGTCCTCCAGCGTGTCCAGGTTCAGCAGGATGCGTTTGATCCAGTCCAGGCTGTCCCTGCTGAAGGTTATCTCCCGAAGCTTCGTGAAGTTCTCCTTGGCATCCCTGATCAGGGTGTACGGATTAATAAGATCGCTGTTTTCATCAATCTCATCAAAGGTTACCGCTTCGACGACAATCTTATACATGCTTTCATCCATTTCTTCCTTGAAATTAAGGTTGTAATTGTTCGCGGCGGTAATCCTCCTAACTATGGCATCATACGCGGTACTGTAGTTATGCAGGGCCATAATCTGGTAAACCGCAAGTATTATCATCGGGATGATGATTACAGCAGACACCGTGAACAGCTTGAACCTTACCGGGTATTTAATTTGCTTTTTGCTTCCGTTATTGCTCATTCTTCACCTTTTCCCATTAATCTGTATTCAGAGGGGGTACAATTCTGTGTCTTCTTGAATATGTAACTGAAATAATGTGAATCCTGGTATCCTACCAGATATCCTATCTCGGTTATCTTATACGAGGAGCATCTCAGGTAATCCTTGGCCTTTTCCATTCGGATATTTGTCAGGTATTCGATAAAGGTCATCCCCGTTTCCTGGTTAAACAGCGTGCTGAAGTAATTGGGGCTGACATTCACCGCTTTCGCCACCTTATCCAGCGACAGGTCGCTCATTGCGTAGTTTTGATGCATGTAGTCCTTCGCCTGCTCAATCAGTGCGGCATACCTTTTAAAGCTGCACCGGTTCCTGATGTCTATTGCTTTCTTAAGGAATGTCTTATAGAATTTGATACAGTCATTTATATTGACTATCTGCTCAGCGGCACTGCTCATATCACCGAGGAAGCTATCCGTTCTTTCCTTTGGATAGCTCTGGTCATTGAGGAACTTCAGCACTGCCGAATAGACATCCATTATCAGGTATTGCCTGAACAGGGTGGAATTCATTGCCCTGGTGTCAAAGCCCTCGAAATAACTGTCTATAAATTCGTCTAAATCATTTATGGTGCCTCTCTTCAGGAAATCCTCAAGAAGCTTCCTGTCAAGCTTCTCAAGGTTCATTTCGCTTACATTAATCCTGCTTCCTATTTGCGCCTTGATTTCGTGGACATCGTTATAAGACAAAAATTGATCTGTGATGTCAAAGTACCTGAGGGAAAAGGCACTGTTCGCGTCACGGTAGGACTGGTATAAATCCCGGACACGATGAACGGTTCTTCCGATACCCCCGAAATAATGTACTTTATTATCACAGATCCCAATTAAAATTTCACACAGCTCTTTGACCAGTTTTTCAATATGTGCTTCATCCTCACCCAGCAGGATGAAGGCCCAGCCGTCCAGATCACGCTCAAACATCCTTATATCCGGATGCTTTCCCAAGATCTCCGTCATTCTTGTTTCGCAGCGGACTATTTCATTCGAATACTCATGCATGTCCTCCTGCATCCTGAACTGGAAAAGCATTATGCAATACGCTCCGGCCACCATGCTGATGCCCAGTTCCTTTTCCTTCTCGATTATCTGCTGGAGGGACATACGTCTGCTTACCAGGGCATTGAAGAATTCCTTTCTCTTCTCACCCTGCTTCTGATATACCAGCATTTGATACTGCTCCAGGATTTGCTTCTCACGGCGTTCCTTCTCAATTTCCGCAGCGGCATTCTTTACCGCGGCAAGGAGCTTGGTCGATGTAATAGGCTTTAATAGGTATTCATTGACGCCAATGTCAATAGCCTGCTGGGCATAGCCGAAATCCCCGTAACCGCTTACAATAATAATCTTGAGCTGTGGCATGTCCTTTCTCAGTAATTTGCACAGCTCAAGACCATCCATAAAGGGCATTCTTATGTCTGTAATCAGGATATCCGGCTGCTCCTTGATAATAAGAGGATATGCCAGTTCTCCGTCGCTTTCGTCACCGACAATAATAAACCCTTCGTCTTCCCATTGAATTTTGCTCTTGATACCCTCGCGGATAGTGATTTCATCCTCAACCAAAAAAACCTTGTACATACTTGCTCCCCTCAAATAATATGACAGTTTCCGGTATCAAGATTATGATATCACATTATTCTTGTTTTTGGTATATTTTTATTATTTACCTTTCCATTGCCATAATTTCCTGCAGGTTCTTAAGAAGCTGCTCATCCCTGAAGGTTCCCAATAGCCTGTTGTAATGGCCATTGGCATCCCAAAGCATCGGGCACATTCCCATCTCGTACGCCGTCCTTGCCACCGCCGTAATGTAGTTCCTTACGCTGTCCGGGTCCTTGTTTGTCTTTGTCGCGCCATACTCCCCTATAATGACCGGATAGCCCTTGTCCATGAAATGTACCTTCATTTTCTCAAAGTCGTCCCTGATTCTCTGATAATCATCTTCATCGGTTCCCCATGTATATTCGGACTTGCCCCAATCGGCATCCTCCTCAAGTATTGTGAAGGTTGACGGGGTGTAGTAGTGAACCGATATCATCAGCCTGCCGGCCGGATCCTCGGGCATCTTAAACGCCGGATCGATGGTCAGGTCAATATCCGTTGCATATCCGGCAATCAGCAAATGACGAAATTCGTTGTTTCCGCCGGAACCGCGGACTATATCAACAAACTTCTGGTTAACGCTGTTTAATATGTCATATGCCCTGATTTTGTCTTCTTCCTTGTAGTTCCACGCGTAGCGGTTCCAGATATCGTCGAAATGCCCTTCCTCGTTCATGGATTCGAATATCAGGTAGTCGGGGTAGTTTCTGAAGCGCTCACAAATCTGCTCCCATATCCTTGTATACTTCTTCATCGTTTCGTCATATTCGGTTGAGAAGTTAAGAATCCAGCCGCCGTCCCAGTGGATATTCAAAACTACATACAGCCCGCTGTCCAGGGCATAATTAACCACTTCTTCGACGCGGTCCATCCAAAGGACGGATATGGTATAGTTCTCCTGCATCATGTTTGACCAGGCCACCGGAATCCTGACACTGCGGAAGCCCATTTCCTTCAGCTTTTCAAACATGTATCTTGCGGTTATCGGGCTTCCCCATGCGGTTTCATGGGCGCTTACTCCACCGGAGATCCAGTCGCCGCAGGCATCGAAGGTATTGCCCAGGTTCCAGCCAAGGCCCATATCCAGTACGACCTCATACGATGTCATATCCCTCATTGTACCAGGTTCCGGCCAATAATGGTTTTCAACCGGAGCAGGCCGTCCGGTACCATCGCCCGCTTCGCCGTCCGGATTGTTTGTATCACCGGTCTCCCGGCCGCTTGGGCCGCCCTCTTCGTCACCATCGGTTTTGCTGTCTCTGGTACCGGACTCTTCGGTTACAGGCTCATTTTCTTCCCTGCCGCCTTCCTTAGCCTCTTTCTCGCCTGAACAACCTGCCGCAAGAAGCATGACCAGGACCAATGTGGCCAATAATATAAAACATTTTTTAAATCGCATAATATCCTCCATGTGAAATGCTGAAAAACTCTCATTATGACAAGAGTGAAATGTACAGCATACATTTCACTCTTATCAAATTTATTATAAAAACATTTGTTGCAAAAGCTTATTTCTTGCCGCTTATAACCTCATCAACAATTGCCTGGCCAGCAGCCAGATATTCATTAGCAGCCTGTGTTACTGATTTTTCTTTCTCGTTTATAATGCTGTCAATAACATTCTTTAAGCCAGGATATGAAGGCGATGCGTCAATTACGGCATTCTGACCCATATAGTATGCCAGCTCAACAAGCTCTTCCGAACCGTATTTTTCTATATCAAGCTGTCTCTGCTCTTCCTGCTGTTCCTCCCATGCTTCAATGGACTCGGGAACCCTTACATATTCAAGCCATACACCGGCAAGCTCGGGATTCTTGGAACTGCCTGCAAGGCCGCATACCGTTGAGTCATAGTAGTCCGCCATTTCTGCCGTGGCTGATGGTCCCTTCGGGAACGGTACAAATCCGAGATTGTCACCGATATTCTCTCTCAGGTTGTCAATCTCCCAGTATCCCCAATAGTTAAATGCGGTTGAACCGGAGATTAAATTGCTCTGAGGATCCTTTCCTTCTTCCCAAGGCTTCCACACATAATCGGACTGTTTCAGTCTCTTATAGTATTCAAGGGCTTCAATAAACTCGGGTGCGGTTACATTGAACTTGCCGTCGACAACAAAGTCGCTTCCGTTGGTATATACGAACTGTGTAACATCCATCCACGCATCGAATCCCCAAACGTCTATTTGTCCGTCTCCGTCCAAATCCTGTGTTACATCTTCCATGAGCTCGAACCACTTATCCCATGTCCATTCGCCGTTCATGAACAGCTCGTACGGATCTTCCAATCCGGCGTTTTCAATCAGGTCCTTTCTGTAATACAGCTTGTGAGACCTGGGACCGGAATCAACTATTGCATAAATCTTGCCGTCAACAGTGAAATACTCCTGGATCTTTTCAACCTGTGGAGAATAAGTTGTAAAAGCAGGTCTGCTGAAATCAACATAATCTGAAACAGGAAGTATGATCTTCTTGTTGACATAATTAGGAATCGCCTCGGGACCGAAGAATACGATGTCCGGACCGGTTCCTGCAGATACGCTGGATACCAGCTTCTCCTGGTAACCATCCCAGGCAACAACTACCCAATCCATTTTTGCGCCTGTCAGTTCTTCGAATGAAGCCCAGGCTTCTTTCTCGCTTTCGCTCATGTCCCACCAAGTCCAGACTGTCAATGTCTGGCCTTTGAACTTATCCCTGTAAACTTCATAGTCAGCCCTTACCGCGAATTCACTATCACCGGGTACCTCGGTGCCCGCCGAATCACCGCCTTCGTTAGTGCCGCTTCCGCCATTGTCTGTAACTTTGCCGGTGTCTTTGCCTCCGCTGCCATTTGAGCTTTCTTTGCTGCCGCAGGCGGATAAGGCACCGATCAGCATTACTATCGTCAGTAATAACGCAAGGAATTTCTTCATCTAATCATCCTCCCTTTATATTTTTATTGATTGTTATATTTGAATAGTTACTGCATTGCACAGGATTTTCTTTTTGCACTGCAGTACCCTATTTTCAAACCGCTTGCAAACTATCCGACAATACCGCTTCTGTCCAGGTTCTCTACAAAAAACTTCTGTCCCAAAGCATACAGTATGATCAGAGGGAATATCGCCAGGGCAATGCCCGCGTACTTGGTGGGTATGATATATGTCAGGTCGGAAATCTGCGAGCTCTGCGTAATCATACCAACAATGTTCACCATCTTTAAGGATAACGGGTATTTCTTCATGTTCGTGAGGAACATTGTCGGACCGAACGTATCGTTCCAGTGCCATACGAACGAAAACAGGGCCACTGAAACTATTACGGGCACGGCATTCGGGAACATGATCTTAAGATATGCTCCCACAGGTGTGCAGCCGTCCACATAAGCCGCATCCTCCAGTTCCTTCGGCATGCCCCTGTAGAACTGCCTGAACAGGTAGATAAACAGTCCGCTTCTTAATCCGCTTCCGAAGATTGCAGGAAAAATAAACGGGAAGTATGTGTCCGTAAAGTTCATCCGTTTTATTCCCAGCAGCTTAAGCAGGCCAAATATATCAAATTCCTTGTACATCATAATCTGCGGGATTACAATTACCTGCTGCGGTATAATCAATGTCAGCAGGACCAATGAAAATATGAGCTTGCTTTCCTTGAATTTCAGCCTGGCAAACCCGTATCCGATAAATGAGCAGCTTATGACCTGCAGCAGCATGGGCAAGCCCGCAATCACCAGGCTGTTTCTGAAGCCTTCCCAGTACCCCATCGCATTGTATGCATCCTTGTAGGTCTGGATGGTAGGCTCTTTAGGAACCCATATGGTTGTGGGGTCAAACATGTCGGCTTCGCTCTTAATACTGGTGGTAAATATGTATATGACAGGATACAGGAGTATGAATATCAGGCCTATGAACAATATAGTCCTTAACAGCTTGTAATAGCCCCTGTGCAGCCTGACCTTAATGCTTATCTTGTTAAACCTCATCTTTGGCTTCATTAATTTAGGTTTCTTTCTTAATCCCAAAATTGCCGGCATCATTCCACCTCCTTTAGTCGTTCATATAGAATACGATCTTAGACATGAAGAATGTTATTATGCCCGCTATGGCCAGGATAACAGTAAAGTATATGAACGACATTGCCGCGCTGAAGCCATAGTCAACATTCTTGTATATTACGGTGTAAATATATTCCAGTGTTTTATTGCTGCTGTCCGTGAATGAGTCAATCAGCGTATAAACGATATTAACCAGCATAATCGGTGAAATCATCGGGAATGTAATTTTCCAGAACGACTCCCATGCCGTAGCCCCTTCAACGCTTGCGCATTCATATAAGGATTTCGATATGGACTGTAGTCCCGCAAGGAATATTACTATCTGCACTCCTGATTTCCATATAATTACATATACTTTGTCAATAATCAGCGCCAGCAGGTCCGACAATCCCTGGCCCATTCGCAGGCTGCTGAAGGTCTGCTGGAAATTGATTGCCTGCAGCATGGGCATACCGCCCGAGGCTCCTCCCGTGGAACCTCCGCTCATATTGGTGGCTATGTCCGCGCCTATTAAAGCCAGCAGTGCGCCGGATGTAATAATAACCGGCATGAAGAATATGCACCTTACCAATGTTCTTCCCTTAAACGGCTGGTTAAGCAGCACGGCCATGAACAGGCTGAATATGATAATAAGGGGGACTTCCACCGCGGTGGTACGCATCGTATCAATAAATGTCGGAATAAATTCCGCATCCTGTGTCAAGGCTTTCTTGAAGTTGGCCAATCCGATATAATGCAGCTCCATATTGGCCGGGGTAACATCGTTGAACGAATACCTGAAGGTCTGGACGAAGGGTATCATCAGGAACAGTAAGAACCCTATTACCCACGGATAGACGAACAGCCTTCCCCACAGCGCTCTTTTTCTGCTCAATGAAAAGCTTCTTCTCTTTTTCAAAATTTACCCCCCTCCACTATCATAAAGTCCATGGCATTAACAGTAATCTTGTCATCAATTACATAATTGTAATCATTGTAATTTACAATCGTACTGATGCCTCCTTCGTATTTTGTAACATATACATTGTCAGCCAGCTTGTAATGATCAACCATCCGCTTGTTATAAATGCTGTCATAAGCAATGGATATCTTCCTGTACATATCGGATGCCTCATCTATCCAATCCTTATAGCATGCACTCAGTATATAATTGATCTTTGAATTCTTAAGCGTGGATGATTCCTCATAAATACCGATGTAATGGATGTTTGCGCCGTATTCTATCGACTTGAGCAGGTCATACCTTCGGTTGCTGCTATAGTTCATTGCCTTTCCGGAATAATTGACATATCCGTGTATTACCATCTGGTAGAACGGAACATACTCGGAGGTTATCTGGCTGTTGCTGCCATAAAGCGGAATATTGACCAAATGCGTGGCCGTACCCAGTACATAATCATTTCCGCTGGTAAACATGACATTTTTTATACTGCCTGGAATATCCAGCGCCTGCTGGATGTAGTCCTTCGCTTCATCCCTCATTATGCTGTTGTTCTTGTTGTAATCGGAATATATGGTAGACCCCACATCCTCAAACGCGATACTGTCTGCCGACAGCTTCAGCAAATCGGCTATGAAGTTCTTGAAAACCTTTATGTAGTATGCCGGAGAGGTCAGGTACCGGGTTCCTTCGCCCTTAAGCAGGTTGCCGGTTATGGTGCTGTAGTTGAATACCTGCAGCACCGCATTGCTTATCGTTCTTACCGCATACTTGTTTATCTTGAATCCGTTGCCGGAATTATATACCTGGATAAGCTCTCCCGAAAGGAACAGGTTGACGCTGTTATTCTTGCAGAAGTTGATGAGCTTCTTAAGTCCGCTCTTTCCGCCCAGCTTCCCCGCAGGCTTTATATTCTCGGTCCACTGGTCGAGGTATCCGTTCTTGTTGTAACCGACATACCTTATGTTGATGTTTTCAACACCACGATTCTGCAGGGATGTGATAATTGTCTGGGCCTGCTTGAAAGTTGTAAGGGGCACGTTCATGGTTACGGGAAATCCCAGGAACGATTTTCTCATTTTTACGGAACCAATTAGTGTCAAATCCAGCGCAGCCTGCTTGGTGACACTCTTCTTCAAACCCTTGTTTTCAACAAGGTAATCCTGGTAGATTCTTGCCATATCGGAGTAGTCGGACCTGTCCTTAGGCAGCAGATAGTACGATACCGCAATATCCTTGCTTACAGCCTCCGACCACCTGGGATAGGTCGTTTCCAGCCCTACATTGTTCTTAATGGCTATTTCATTTCTTTCCCTGTATGAAATCGTGCAGTAATTGCGGAACCTGTTGTACATGAATCCCGCGACACCGGTCGTGATCGACGCCCTGGCATCGGGATGTTCAATTATCGCAAATGCGCCCTTATCTTTATTCTTCACGCCATAAACCGGAAGCATATAGTTTTCTTCCACCAGCCGGCTTGCCGGGATGCTCGTACCGTAGTCCCTTCCGTAAACGGGCTTGGTTACATGCCTGTAAAGGCCGTAATTATCGGTGAATCTAACCAGCATTCCGCTTCCGTCGGGAACCAGCAGGTATCCGTCCTCACCCTTCGTACCGGTAAAGAAGAACGGAAGAATACTAATATTTGATATGATGCTGTCCTTGGTTTCTTCTATCATGGACACGGGTATTACAACCCTAAAGCCCTCATTAGTAAGATGGAACTCAATGGTTATGTTGATGCCCACGTTCTTCAGGTTGTAGGTTATTGAAATGCCGTCATCCAGGGCTTTATATGAGAATTGCTTCTTTTTGACACCCTGGGTATAGGAATTTACGACAACCAGGTTGTCACTCTTGCCGTATACCTCAAGCATCAGGTGGGATGCAATGTTTTCACGAACCGAACCCTTTGACATCGAATCCGACGCCCAATCCTCAGGGAATGTAGTCCACTCGGTATTTGACATCCTGTCAAAGAACTTAATGTTGGCGGTTTCCTTATTAAAATACATATTGAACCTGACATTCGAGGCTATCAGCTCGTACCCGTCCTTATCGGCTGCTCTAACGGTATCCTTGCGCAGAAATACCGAAACGACAGCCAGGATACACATTATGAATATTATTATTTTACCCTTGCATTTATCTGCCATTTGGTCTTCTCCTTTCAGGCCGCATCACAACCGATACTTGAACTCTGCATAAATTGTATTGATGAATATTATCAGTTGCTGGAACGTGCTTAAGAATATGATGAATATCAATACAACCGCGACAAATCCTATCAGTGTAAACAAAGCTATCAGGATTGTTTTCTTTAATGTATACTCGTGTATTACCATATTTCCCAGCAGGATCAGTATCAGGCTCCAGTAAAACATGCCGTTCATGAATACCGAGTAAAACATGCTTTCATCCAGTGTAAGAAAACGGCTTATGATTATTCCGGGAATAACGGATATAATCATCGGAGTCATGCCGTATATGGTTGCTATCCATATTTCCTTCATTGTGCCCTTGCCGTCCAACAGGGTGCTGAGTGCCCAGTTAAGCACCGACCACATTATGAGCGGAAGCACTATGGACACAACATCCATTAAAACGTTCCGTTCCTCAGGATTAACGTAGTTAAACAAAAATCCCGATGTTTGGTTGCTTATTGTAATCAGCAGGCAATACAACACCAGAAGCAGATTGGCTGCCGCAAACGTATTCTTCCTGCGGTGCTTGACTTCCCAGAAGCATTCGAAAGGGTGGAATATAACATGAAGTGAATATAACATTGTCCTTAACGTATCCTTCACTTTGATTCCCCCTTTCTTCTGAAGTTATAGCCCTCAATAATTTCCTTTATATAAATGCCCTTCTTGTGAAGCCACCAGAACAAAACCCTTACGGCTATTATCACCAGTACAATAACAGCAACAATCAGCGGGAAATGCTCTCTCATTATCTGTGTCCTGTATTCGCCCATGGCTTTGGAGTAATCCCGGTACGCATAGGCAAGCTTGAAGTTTTTCATGGCTTCCTTATATCTGCCCATCTTAAACAGCGCCTTGCCTATTCCCTTGTAAGCCAGGTCATAGTTTGAGTTCATCTTTATTACATCCTGCCATGGCTCAAGGGACTCCTCGTAGCTTCCGTCTATATATAATCTGTTTGCCAACAGCACCTTTTCTCCAAATTCGCTTGCCTTAAATACCGTTAGGTCGTTGTTTCGGTCGTCCAGAACATAAACCTTGTTGTCCTTGATTTCCAATGCGGACGGGCTTTGGAACAATCCCTTGCCCAACCCCCTGCCGCCAAACTGGAACAACAGGTCGCCGAAGCTGTTGTATACATAAACCCTGCAGCTGGTTCTGTCAAGGCCCAGTACATTGTCATCCTTATCAACAGCCAAATCTACGAACTGGGGCTTTGTCTCGGTCCATTCGGTCGTGACCTCGCCGTACGAGTTACCGGTCCTTCCGTCATGGCGCATTATGTTGTCGCCCTTGGAATTTAAGCGCTTTATGGCATCATCCATGACATTCAGGGTTGTAGTCATTAAGAACCCCGCATTATCCACAATGACATTCGAGTATTCGGTAGGCAGGAAGATCATTCTCTTTTCCCGCTGCTCTTTGGTAAGTATCTTACGGAGCGCCAGCTCGAAGAAATTCGGTTTTACCACGTTGCTGCCGAAGAAGCGGATGAATTCCCCGTCCTGGCCTATCTGAATCAGGCCTTCTATGGCACCGAATGCCACAACGAATATACGCTCCGAATCATCCACCGCAACCTTCTGCGGCTTGTAATCCTCGGTCGTCGAGAGTCCGCGGTAATCCGGTTTATCCAAAACCCTGACCAGGTTGAATTCTGAATCAAATTTTAGGATTCTGCCGTTTTGGGTATCGGCCACGTAAATGTTCCCTTCCTTTGTAATAAACATTCCTTCAGGCTGATTAAACGTATCCTTCTGACCTCCGTTATTGAAGCTGTCTATAACGGCAATAAGCTCCAGGTTCTCATTCAGCTTGAGTATCCTGCTGTTGCCCGTATCAACGATATATAGGTTGCCCTCCGGATCAAAATCCAGATCCTTCGGGGCATTCAGCGCGGTTGTGCCAAGATCAGCTCCCACATATACATCTTCAGGTATGAACCCGTTTAACGACGGTACTCCCTGCATACGTGCCGTATATGTATAGCTTTTATAAGGTTCGGCTGCATACGCGGTACGGGGAAGCGATAAAAGCAAAATCAGCAAACATACTATAACCGGTATACTTTTTTTTCTATTAATCCTTATCAAGCTTCTTCCTCCCTTTACAACTTAATAACCGACAACCCGGTGCATATATGGTTATCCCTTCATACCGGAAGATTTCATTGTCTCTATAACATTACTCTGGGTAATGATGAAGATAATAATTGGCGGAAGCATGATCAGCAGCGAGTTTGCCGCACCCGCTCCCATCCTTGCGATTGTTCCCTGCTGTATGTAGGACATGGCCTGCGGCAATGTCTTTAAGCTTTCCGTCTGGATATACAGGGAGGGTGAACCGATATCTCCCCATGAATCCTTAAATGACAGCAGGATCAATGTCAGCCATCCCGGCTTGACACAAGGCATAACAACATTCCATACAATCCTGAACTCGCTGGCCCCGTCAATCCGCGCAGATTCCAGGGTCTCGTCAATAATCATCTGCTCCATGAACTGCTTGAGCAGGTACAAACCCAGGCTGCTTGCCATCATAGGCAAAACCAGCGCCAAATATGTATCGAGTATTTTCATCTTTGACATTATGATAAATCTCGGTACTCCCGTTACATACCCGGAAAACATGAGGGAAAACACAATCATGTTGAATATGAATTTTCCCCCGGGGAATGAATGCTTCGCAAACGCATAGGCCGCCATGGCCACTATGAAAACATGCCCGGCAGTACCCAATACGCTGACCATTATCGAGTTAAACAGGTACCTGCTGTACGGTATGTAGGAGCTGCTCATGGTGGCAAACAGGTCCTTCATGTTTTTCAATGTCGGGTTCTTTACAAAAAACTTGGGAGGATACAAGAACAACTCGTTTATTGGCTTAAATGCGGTCGTTATTGTGTATATCAGCGGAAGAGCCATGAAAATTGCGATAATGCCCATAAATATGACTATAATGGTATTTCCCCATGCAGATCTGTAGCTTCTTCTTCCTACATCTTCCCGCATCCCTTTTTTGCTGAAGGGCAGTCTCCCCGTTCTAATCATAGCTTTACTCATATCTACTCTCCTTACCGCTTCATTCAGGTTTAACCGCTTTTCTTATTACGCTGTTTGTAACCGTGGTTATCAGGAACAGAATCACGGCTACGGTTGACGCATATCCCATCTCATACCTGATTGTTCCGTAGTCCATCATGTGCAGACCGATGGTGTGAGCAGAATATAACGGGCTAGGAAATCCTGCAAGCTGCTGGCATATGTCACTGACGGCAAAGGATGCCGTTACCTGCATAACCGCACCGAATATAAGCTGGGGCTTCATGCTGGGCAGGGTTATGTAATAAAGCTCCTGCCACCGGTTGCGGATTCCGTCCATTGCTCCGGCTTCATACAGGGTACGGTCAACACCCTGGAGACCTCCCATGAATGCCAGGAAGCTGGTTCCCAGGCTCAGCCACAGCTGTACAACCATTATGACCTTCAGATTTATGTTCGCATCCTGCAACCACAGGATGGGTTCGTTTATGAATCCCCAGTCCATCAGAAATGAGTTCAGCAACCCGTATGCGTCACCGCCAAAGATGTACTTCCAAATCAGGAACACGTTTCCCGATATTGACGGCGCATAAAAGATCAGGGTTACCCATGCCCTGAGCTTCGGTCTCAACTCATTAATGAGCCATGCGAATATCAGGCACGCAAAATAGCTTATCGGGCCTGTAATAAGTGCGAATATGAATGTATTCTTAACCGCTATCAGGAATACGCTGTCATCCAGCAGGAGCTGTATGTAATTCGACCAGCCGATAAAGGTCGGTTTTTCAATAATGTTGTATTCCGTAAAGCTCAGCACGATTGACACGATTACAGGCAGCACGGTAAATATGAAAAACAATATGACATAAGGAGCGATAAGTGCATAGCACACCCTCTTACGTTTCATTTCCTTAAGAACCGGCTTAAGGTTAAACCTATCAGATAACGTTTTTTTCATCGCATTCACAGGTCGACTCATTCCCTTCTCTGCTTTTTATTTGCTTAAGAGCTCCTCACGCTTCTTCTCAATTTCCTTGTTAATTTCTATTACATACTTCTCAATGGTCTCTCTCGGATGCGCTCCTTTTATAACCACCTCGTTAAATGCGTTGTTTATATGCCTGCTGACGAAGTAGCTTCCCGGAATATACGGGATTTCATCCAGATACGACCACTGCTCCATAAGCATCTCGTAGTCTTCCTGGGGCCAATCCAGGTATTTGACCGCTTCAATGGTCGCGGTGTTGTATCTTGCCGCCGTTCCAAGTACGGCTTCAATCTCCTTGCCGTATTTGGCCTGTATGTCGACACTCACCCACCATTTAAGGAACTCCCATGCTTCGTCCACCTTATCCGATGAGTTGAATATAATGGATGCCGTACCGTTTCCGGCAACAGACCTGTCAATGGTGCCGTCCTCCCTCACTGTTCCCGGTACCAGGAACATCTTCCATAAGCCCTTAATCTGGGGGGCCGCAACCATCAGTTGGTTATAGAAGGTATAATCGGCAAGCCCGATGGGCATCTCACCGGTACGGAATCTGTTGAAGAAATCATAATAAACATCTATTCCGTATTGGGTATATAGGTTGGTCCACATCTTGAATGCTTCAATTCCTTCCGGGGAATCCAGCATTACCTTTGTAAGGTCATCGTTGTAATACTGGCTGCCGCTTTGAAGGATCAGGGTGTCGTAAGGGCCGCCGGGAGCATACTGCAGGTTGTTTTCCTGCAGGATTCCTATAACCTTGTACAGTTCATCCCATGTCTGCGGAATATCCAGTCCCAGGTTTGACATTATATCCGTGCGGACAAAAAGCATCGGGAATGTGGCCGTGGTAGGCAGTCCGAATACCTTGTCCCCGTAGGAATAAGGCACGAACGCGGATTCCACAAACAGCCTGCGCACCTCTTCAAAGCCTTCCAGCTTGCTAAGATCCACCAAGGCATTCCTTATGCCATAGTCCATGGGTATATATCTTGAAATGTTCAGCGCCACATCCGGTCCCGTATTCGATGCCGCCGAGAACAGCATTATATTTTCATTGTTAATCAGGCTTAGATTAACGCCTATGCCGGTCCGGGGCGTAAACTCCTCATCAATCAAAGCCTTAAGGGTATTTGCCTGGTCCCTGTTCATCATTGCCCAGACGGTTATGGTCTTATCCGTATCATAGACGTTTCCAAGTGTGTCATAATCCACGAAGAATGAAGTTATGAAGCTTATTATATGGAAAGCTATCCTTTCAAAAAAATTCATTGTAGCTTTAGGAAGCTTCGCGTCCTTGGATGCGACTACTATATAGTCCAGGTCCAAAGGCTTCTCACGGACTGACAGCAGCCATGTGGAAAGGTTGGATATGTTATCCCTGAAATTCTTGAGTCTTCTTGGTATTGTATCCGGTTCATCAATCATATCCTTGATCTGGAAAGTCAGCTGCTCCAGGATGCTGGATTCGTTCAGATTGTCCTTGGATATCAGCTTAAGCTCTTCAATCTTTTCCTTAAGGACTTCATAATTTTCTTCCAATATCGAAAGCATGTCGGGAATCTTCTTTTCAAGCTGGTAATCCCTGTAATAGTCCGGCGATGTACCCGTAAGCATTACTATTCTTGTATACAGGCTGTACAAATCTATGACAACCTGGTTGGTATCCCTTACAATATCCGAAACGGAGCCCATAACTATCTCAAGCTTTATTTCATGGTCCCCTTTTGTAAGGTAGAACAGGTACGGCTCTTTACCGTCACCGACAGTCTTCATCTGCCAGTCGGTATCGTAAAAGAACTCAACCCGGTTCATTTCCGCAAAATATTGCTCCCCATCTATGTACAATGCCCTTGTTACCGGAACACCTACCGAATAATTCTGGCGGGCTTTAAAGGCAAGCTTGTAATACCCGTCCTCGGGAACGGATATAGTCCAGCTGAGCCATTGTCCGCTGGTTTTCCAGTTGCTTCCTCCAATGGTATTAAGCTTTATCTTGTCATATTCAAAGGGTTCTGTTTTTGAGCTGGAACGATCAAACACGGGAAACAGGGTTGCGTCGGATTTTAAGTATGTATCCTCCGCCTGTACGATTTGAATATAAGAATCATCGACATCCGGACTTACATTGTATCCAGCACTTACTTCATCATAGCTTGGCAGTTCTTTCTGATTAAAAATGCGAATTGATGCAATGACCATGGGCTCCTTTATACCTTCGAGCCTGATTGACTGAATACCTTTATCAAAATAGAAACACAATGGATCGGCAAACAACCTCTCGGAATCTCTTAATACGAACTTTATCCAGCCCGGTCTTTCCTCCTGGCTGGGTCTTATGTCATGGCCCTGATTGTCCTGCCTGATATCCGTCTTGTCTGCGAACATCCTGGTAAATGAAATAAGCCTTGCTTCATTAAACGGAATTTCCCCGTTTATATACAGCCTTCTCTCAATATAAGATCTTCTGCCTTCGACGGGATAATATGTAATCTCAATATTATAAAGGCCTGCTTCTTCTATGTTAAATTTCCATTCGACAAATCCTTCTTCCGCAGTCCGGATTAGGTTTCCTTCAATGCCTTCAAAGCTGGACAGGGTAAAGCTGTCACCGTCAAGAATGGAGTAATCTCCTCCCTCAATCACTACCTCCCTGTCCGGTCTTGGAGTGTCCTTATGCTTCTCCAGGTATGCTTCATAGCCGTTTTCCTTCAGTGTGTACTCAAAAACCAGCTTCTGAAACTTTGATTCGGTTGTAAGGGGTACTATGACCTCCTCAACCTCACCGGTCTTGCCTGCTTCATCGGCCTGATCCGTCTGCTCCGTCTGTTCGGCTTCTTCAAGCTCGTCAGCCTCGGCAGCGTAAGAGGGATAAACGAATGAAGTAATTATAAAACTGACCAGAATAATCAATGCTATGGTTCTCTTCATATTTACCGGTTCCTTTCCCCCGAATCTGTTATATGTACTCTTTTTTCACATTTAAAGTATATTAATTGTTCATTACATAAACAATTAAAAAATCCGATATAAAAAACTAAAAAATCCGGTATGTAAAATACCGGATGTAAAAGTATATAGAGCGTACTAAATGACATGTTCTTATAAATTGTAAGATTATGAATAACGCAGGAGGTGGTTATAAATCGGTTTTTCCAATCGACTTTTTATATTCCAGCGGAGTGCAGCCGTTTATTTTTTTGAAGTATGAGAAAAACAGGTTGCTGTTTTTGTAGCCAACCCTCTCGGCAACTTCCGATATTTTTACATTCTGCTTAAGCAGCTCCTGGGCTTTTTCAATCCTCTTGCGGTTTAAGTATGAATTGAAGTTCTCACCCAGTTCTTCTTTTATCATTTTTCCTATATGGCTGCAGCTGTAATGCATAAGCTCCGCAAGCTTTTCGATTTTAAGGTCTTGATCCAGGTTCCTATCAATATAGTCGATAATTTTTCCGATGGGTGTATCCTGGACTAACCCGGATATCTTTTCAGCAAGCGTCAGTATGTTGAATTTTATAAAACCGTGCAGCTCCTGCAGGCTGTTCATCCTCGTAAACTGCGAAAGCATGTCGGTCTCCCCGAAAGCTTCCCTGTTCAGCTCGGGAAACCGGTTTAAAACCAGCATATGAATATCCTTGTAAAGGTTATAATATGACAGTTTAATATATTCTTCATTGCTCCGATTCAGGATAAAGTATGTCCTGAATTCATCAAGCAGCAAACCGATGGCATTTGTATCATTCGTAAACATCGCGTCGAACAGGTCCGCAGCCTTGATTTTCTTCGCCGTAACACCATCTTCGGTTTTGCCAAGCCCTGCGGATTTTGCCATGACTATCTGCTTGTATCCGTACAAAAACCGGTTCTGCATGTATTTCTTTATTGTCGAATAAGCGCCTGCAATCCCTTCCAGCGAATAAACCGCGTCTCCGACATACATATACGGTGTCATGCCGTACTTCCCCGCAATAAACCTCTGCATGACCGATACCGCCCTGAAGGCCTTGGATTCGTTTTCTTCATCAAATAGGATGCCGATGCTGCCATCCAGCTTAAAGACCAGGGCGCAGCCGTACCGCTTATTTACCACCGTTCCCATATCAAGGGATGTGTAATCATTTTGAAGCGCATATCCTTCCGTATCCTCCGACTGTATAACAACCAGCCTGTAACTTCGCCAATCAAGGCTGAGAGAATCAAACTGGCGGGTTTTAATTCCTTCAATTATATCCCTGTCCCCGTGGACTAGCCTTTCCAGCAGCTTTTCATTTGTAAGGCTGTGGCTCCTCTTTTCTTTCCGGATGATTTCGGCAATGATTCTTAGCTTATCCTCCAGTTCCTTTTCCTCAAGTGGCTTAATAAGGTAATAGCACACATCCAGTTCGATGCTCTTTTTTGCATACTCAAAATCGGCATATGCCGTAAGGAATATTATCTTGCAGTTGATATTATCCCTTTTCAGCAGCTCCACCAGTTCAAGGCCGGTCATGTCAGGCATCATGATATCTACGATGGCCAGCTCGGCCTTATTGTCGACTATGGCTTTGTAGCCGTTTATGCCGTTATCAGCCGTTCCGACAATTACATAGCCCAGTCCGCTCCAGTCAATAATAGCGCTCAACCCTTCGCGGATCAACGGCTCGTCGTCAATTATAACGGTGCGTATCATTCTTCTCTTCCTTTCGGCAAGCATTAGGTAATAACCGGTTATTCAATAAATAACGGAAGCTTAACAGTTACCTTTGTATAAGAGTTCTGCACGCTGTCTATTTCAATGCCGTATTTTTCACCATAGAACAACCGTGTACGGTGATGTATGTTCGTCAGCCCGATATGGGTGCCGCCTATCTCATCCAAATGGTTAAGTTTTTCATGGATTTCATCCAGTTTTTCCTTTGATATGCCGTACCCGTTGTCATATACAATAATCTTGAAATACTCGTCATCCGTCTCGAAGTATACCTTTATCTCCATATCCTTGTTGGTCTTTTCGAATCCATGGATGACCGCATTCTCAACTATCGGCTGAATCAGCATCGGAAGTATCATGTAATTTGACGGCATGTTTTCCTTGTCAATGCTGTAATTCAGCCGTTCACCGAAACGGAACTTCTGTATCTCAAAATAATTCTCTATATTTTCAATCTCCCTGACCAAATCAACCTCCGCCGTTTTGATTTCAAGATTATACCTCATCAGCCTGCTTAGGCACTTTACGATATCCGCCAAATCCCTGTCGCCGTTTAAGAACGCTTTCATACGGATTGTTTCCAGGGTATTGATCAGAAAATGGGGATTGATCTGGTTGGCAAGCAGTTTGAATTTTATTTCTTCATTCTTTAATGCTATCTCATTTTTCTGGTTAGTTACATCATAAACCTGTTTTATCAGATTTGTCAAACTTTGCGACATTGTGTCGAGATCATGGAATAGATTGTCGAACTCGATTATGTCTTCATTGTCAACCTTTATGTAATTAAAGTTGCCCCTGGCAACATTGTGCATATACTGTTTAATCAGCATGAATTTACGGAGTATGCTGCGCGAAAACAGTGTAAGGCTGGTAAACGATAGAATTATAGACACGATTATTACTACAGAGCTTATGAGTATTGCGTTAAGAACGATTCTGGAATATTGCCTGTTATTGATGAATGTTACTATTTTAAAATAGGAATTGCCTTCTTCGGGAATAAACGCCGTAACCACGGCATTTTCAAAATTACCCTTCCTGTAGTTGTATATTCCGCTTCCCATGTCATATATTTCTTCCAGGTCTGCTTCCTGAAGGGTTTTATGTACATAGGATGATACATTGGATGACATAATAAATCCATTGTCGTCCACGAAAATGCTGCTGTATTCATTCCGCCGGATGATGGAATTTATTTTTTCTATATTCATCTGGATACAGATGACATGAACATCCCTGCTTATGCCGCCCCTTTTCAGAAGCGCGGAAAGGTACAATGAACCGTCCGCATGGAAGAAATATGTGCTTCCGTTTCTTTTCAAGGTCTCCTGGAACCATTCCTTGGTCTGCAGGTCCTCGGTGGTTTTCTTGACAAACCGGCTGTTAAGTATTGTTTGGTTACTCGTAAATACCTGTATGTCAACTATGTCATCCGGGTAATAATCCAGGGTGTTTTGAAACTCGTAGTAGTCCTTAAACGGCAGGGTTGTCCTGTACGACATGTAAAAATAACTCAGCTTGTCATACAGGGCCTTGTCCGCCTTGAACTTGTTCATGGCATTGGTCGCTATGCGCAGTGTGCTGTTGATGTCATCATATGCCCTGTTATTGCTGATGACAACTTCCGACGTGCTTTTTTCCCGGCTAAGCTGCATGATGAAATATGTAAGTACAAAGCCGAGAATGAGCAAAGGGATTATTATTGACAGCAAATACATGCGCATCAGTTTTGATTTTAATGTCTTTTGTTCCTTCTTCACGACTAATACCTTTCTCTTAAAGGGATAATTTATAATTATCTATATATAGGATATCATAAAACAGGATTAATCAGCCATACCAGTTATTTGCCAGAATTTTATCCTAATTTGCTGTATGTAAGCTTGGTGATAAAATAATCCCGGATTCCTTCCGTAACGTATATCCTCAAATCCTTATCAACCAGCACCGCTTCCGCTCCCTTGTAATGAGCCAGGCAGCCAAGCCCCTTTTCAATACCTCCGGTAAATATGGCGGTCGATAAGGCATCCGCCGTTAATGCATTGTCATGTATAACGGTAACGCTTATAAGGCCGGAATCAACAGGATACCCGGTTATGGGGCTTAATATATGATGCCTGCGGATGCCGTCCCGATCTATGAAATACCGTTCATAATCACCGGAGGTAACCACCGATTTGCCTGTTACCGTAACCGCTCCGATCAGGCTGTTTAATTCTCTCGGATGCCGGATTCCCACCCGCCACGGATGCCCGTTCGGGTTATTGCCCAGGGTTGATACATTTCCTCCGATGCTGACAAATGCCGATGCAATCCCGTTCTCTTCAAGCAGCTTCATGCACCTGTCGCCGGCGTAGCCTTTCCCGATACCTCCCAGATCAATGGCCTGTCCAGGTCTATTTAAGGCGGCGGTGCCCTTGTCCGTATCAATGATTATATCACGATAGTTTACATAGCTTAAGGTATTGCGGATATCGACTTCATCAGGCGCGCAATGCGACTTTTTGACATTCCATAAATCCACCAGGGGCGCAATTGTTATATCAAATAACCCCCCGGTTATTACGCTTAACCTGACGGCTTCGGATAATATTCCGCATGTTTCCGGGCTGATTTTAACGCATGATTTCCCGGCCGCCTGATTGATTCTGCTTATATCGCTGTTATATATGAACCGGCTCAGCAGCTTCTCCAGCCGCTTTAGCTCGGATTTTACCTTTCTGTATGCGCATCCCGCCCCTTGACCGTGTATGCGCATCGATACGGCCGTATCCATGCATGTTATTGACTTTTGAATATCAGGGCATTGCAAAAGCTGTCATCCTTCCTTATATTATAAACCGCCCGTTATGCGGGACAGTCCGAAAGGCCGAGCATTATAAGCTCGGTCATGTAGTATAAAAGCTGCGGGAAATACTCCGGCCCGATTTCTTCCTTGTGGGTGTCAATATTTATTATCGCCGCAAAAATCATCATAATTATCCTGCTGTCGATGTCCCTGCGTATTTTCCCTTCATCCTGCCATTTCTTAATAAGCCCGTGAAAATTATCAAATATAAAATCCGCCACCTGGCTGCCGTTTTCTTCCCTGTAAAGCTGCTCAATTTTTGAAAAAACAGCCCTGTTGTTCCATTCGTTAAGAATAGGATTGGATCTCATTCCTTCAGCGTTCATGGACAGCATCTGCCTTACGATTTCCAGCGGGCTTTTTGTAAGATCCACGGACTCCATGCATTTTCTCTTAAGCTTGATATTCTCGTCCATGAATATGTCCATGAACAACTTTTCCTTGGACGGATAATATATATAGAACGTGCCCACGGCTATTCCCGCTTTTTTTGTTATGTCAGAGACGCTTGTATTCCTGAATCCGTTTTTACTGAATAACTCTTTGGCACAATTGTATATGAGGCTTTTTTTATCTTCCATATCTATTCTCCATTATGTAAAATTATGGATTAGGTGTTATGCTGACAGGGCTATTCAGTATATCCTGTCAGGTCCACCCCTTCATGCTCAAGCAGCATGACCTTAAGATGAATTCCTCCGCCGTAACCGGTAAGCTTTTTATTCGCTCCCACCACGCGATGACAGGGAATAATAATGGATATCGGATTGTTTCCCACCGCACCGCCTATTGCCTGTGCGGACATCTTTTCCTTCCCCATGAGCCTTGCGGCTTCCTTTGCCAGGCTGCCGTATGTGACCACCTCGCCATAGGGTATGTTAAGAAGGAGCTTCCATACCAGCTGCCTGAACCCGCTTCCTTCCGGCGCGAGCGATAATCCCGACACATCCGGTTTTTTGTCGGCAAAATAATCATCCACCCATCTTGCGGCTTTAAGAAGTACCGGATGGCTGTCCATCCTCACCATTTTTTCATGCAGAGAATCCAGCCCATTATCAGGTCTTCTGATCCACAAGCCGGTAATACTGTTTTCATTACATGAAATTAATATGTCTCCCAGGGGGGATTCACAATAAGAATAGTACATAATAATCCTCCGATAAAATCTTTAAAACGGTTTTATTATTGTTATTCAATGAACTTAACAATATCGCCGGTTATATTAATAATATCGTTAATCGGAATCCTGGTTCCGTCCCGCATGATTATAATACGGCTGTTATAGTCTATTTTCCTTGCGGTGCCGTGAACGGACACATATGCGCCGCCAGGCTTTGTTTCGTCACGCTTAAAATATGTGACGGTAATCTCAGGCTCATTGCCTATCTGCTCCTTAAGTATGTCCAGCTTTTTATCAAGCCTGGCCTTAATATATTCGTCAAGCTCAATCCTATCATCCGTAAGCCTTGCCGTTTCCTCTATCGTCTCGTCATATCCGGTCAATGCCGCAAACGGCATAAACTGTGCCGCCCGGTTCTGAATGGGCATCCTGGGGCGTATGGGTTCCGGCCGTGGCAGATTTATAATGTCATCATACGGGCCTTTACTCATGCCTTATGCCCTCCTATCTGCCTGTTCCTTTCCTTTGCGGTCGCGCCCTCCTGCAGGTTCATACCCTTAAGAATGGCATCCTTGCCGTACTTCTTCTTAATGTCAAGAACCGCCTTCTGTATCTTCTTCTCACGCTGAAGGAATTCCTCTTCCTTTTTAGCCTTATGTTCATCGGCATTTTCGGCAAAAAGGCTCAGCTGCTCATAAGAAGGCTCCTTTTCAACCGATGATTCATAGACAACATTGTTTGCCGCAACGGTTATTCTTCTTATATACAAGTTTTTGTCCACTATGCGGTCATACAGCTTCATGACGGCATCCACTATAATCTTCGTGGAAGATGTCAGCCGGCTGAGGTTGATGGATCCATGGGCATGCTTCGGTATGGAACGCCCATACCGGTCGGTTGTAACCTCGCCCTTGTACTTGCTTTTTATCCCGGGATCGCTGAGATTGCATACGTCATATCCGATGGTCAGGACCATCTGGTCCGTAAGCAGCCCTTTGTCAACCAGGTCAAGGACAAGCATGTCCGTCATCTCACGGACAACCAGCTTCGCTTTCTCGAAGTCATACGGGCTGTACAGCACCTGCCCGGAGCTTATGCTGTTTGTGCCCGGCTTGTAAGACTTTATATCGGCCATGGTGCAGGGCTCCCATCCCCAGGCATGGTCAATCAGAAGCTCCGCATTAACTCCGAACAGCTTGTATAAAAGGGCTTGATTGAAATAATCATCAGGTTTTCCCAAAGAGCATCTTGCCACATCACCCATGGTGAACATGCCGTATTCCTCAAGCTTCCTGGCATATCCTCTTCCGATACGCCAAAAATCCGTCATCGGCCGGTGTGTCCAAAGAATTCGGCGGTACTCCATTTCATCAAGCTCCGCAATTCTAACACCGTCCTTGTCCGGCTCGGTATGCTTTGCCACTATGTCCATGGCGACCTTCGCAAGATAAAGGTTAGTCCCTATTCCTGCCGTGGCGGTAATCCCGGTCGCTTCCAGGACATCCTGCAGCATCTTCTTGATAAGCTCCCTTGCCGAAAGCTTGTATGTCTTAAGATACTGTGTGAGATCCATGAAAACCTCGTCTATGGAATACACATGGATGTCTTCCGGGGCTATATACCTTAAGTAAATATTATATATGCTCGCGCTGTAATCCATATAGTATGCCATTCTCGGAGGCGCGACTATATAATCCAAGGCCAGCTCCGGACGCTTCTTTAACTCCATATCATCAAAGGATGATCCGGCAAACGTATTATTTGGGGCATGCCTTGCCCGTTCGGCATTTACCTCCTTAACCCTTTGGACAACTTCGAAAAGCCTTGGTCTTCCAGGAATACCATAGGCTTTTAGGGGCGGTGATACCGCCAGGCATATTGTCTTTTCGGTCCGGCTCGCGTCCGCAACCACAAGATTGGTGGTCATGGGATCAAGGCCGCGCTCGACACACTCGACTGAGGCATAGAATGATTTCAGATCAATCGCCGCGTATATGTGATTATCTTTTTTCATAACACATGCCCCCGGTTTAAGTAATATAATTATTATAATATACAGGTTCTTCTACGGCTGCGCCTTCATAAGCGCGTCTTCCAGCGCCTTAAGATGTGATTTCGAGGTTACCGTGGCTCCGCTTATAACATCGACATCAAGTGTTTCGGATTGGATGGCATTTTTCAAAAACTCGTCTATATACTGCCCTTTCATCTTAACAGGCTTACCGTTGCCGTCAACAGCGCCTTTCAATATCCTGACATCCTTAACCTCACCGCCTGATACGGTTATTTCGACCATTACATCTCTCAGGTGTGATTTTGTGCCTTTATACTCACCGACATAAGTTCCGTTCTTTAAATTATTAAAATCAACGTCCGAAAAGGTCAGCTCCATTGTTTCCCTCCTTCCCGGACCGTCCGCGATTAATCCAATAATAACAACCGCTCCAAGGACTGCTGCAATGATGGCAAATATCATAATTATTTTCCCCTTTCTGTTATGAGTTTTCATATAAGTAATCATACTCCCCTTCCCATTGCCATGCTGCAAATCAAATACATTCCGATTAGTGAATGAATTTAATTCTGTTCATTCATAATAGTATATAATACGCTATATGTCAAGAGAATATTTATTGAATTTTACATTTTAAATCGCCAATGAAGGAAAGCCCTTCATCGGCGATTTTGTAACATTTATAAGACTATATCGGTATGATTATAATGTAGAGAACATGATGCCTTTACAGTCTTTCAAATACAGGCATGTATTCAATCGGTGCGGCCACCCTGACCGTGCATCCTCCATTATAGGTCTCACCGGTTGATGTCAGTTTCCATGTACCCTTCGGCAGATAGACCTCTCGCTCGAACTGATTTAACTTAAGAATCGGGGCAACCAGGTACTTGTCGCCAAACATGTACTGATCCTGAAGCTCCCAGCATTTCGGATCATCCGGGAACTCGTAGAACATGGCGCGCATGAGGGGTGAACCGTTTGTATGGGCTTCTTCATACAGCTTCTTGATGTAATCCTTCATTGAGATACGGATGTCATAGTATTTTCTCATTATCTTGTAGTTGTCTTCTCCGTAGCTCCACAGCTCATTAGGCTGGCCGGTCTTCTGGAATCCGCCGCCCCAGTCCCTGTCATCCAGCGGAGGAATGTTGTACGGTCCGCGGTCGCCATGCATGCGGAAAACAGCCGAATAAACGGCAAACTGATACCAGCGTATCAGAAGCTGCTGGAAATCGGGATCCTTCACATCATCGGTCATAAATCCGCCGATATCCGTGGTCCACCATGGAATGCCCGCAAGACCCATGTTGATGCCGCATTGGATCTGGTCCGCAAATGCTTCAAAGGTGCTGGGTACATCGCCCGACCATACCACGTTGCCGTATTTCTGGGATCCGGCCCATGCACAGCGGAGCAGGTTTACAACAGGACCTTTGCCCTGCTTAACCATATTGTCATAGAAGATGCGGCTGTACATCTGCGGGTAAATATTGCTCATTTCCAATGCCGGTCCGTCACAATAACGGTAGTTGTCAAAATCATATACACAGTAATCCGGCTCTGAATTGTCCAACCAGAAAGCGTCTATACCGTAATCATAATAATTCTTTTTGCAGACCTCCCAGACATAATCCCTTGTCTCGGGATTGAAGGGATCTATCTCCACACAGTCACCCATGTAATCGTAAGTCTGTGCCGCTCCGCGCTCCGTCTTTATCAGCAGCCCTCTTTCCATCATCGGTCCGAAGTTCTCGCTTCTGCGGTCAACAGAAGGCCATACCGATACAATAACCTTGATTCCCATGGAGTGAAGCTCATCCACCATGGCCTTGGGATCCGGCCAGTATTTCTCGTCAAATTTCCAGTCACCCTGTACGGTCCAGTGGAAGAAGTCAATGACAATCATGTCAATCTTTATGCCCTCTTCCTTGTATTTGCGAGCGACGGACAGGACTTCCTCCTGGGTTCTGTAGCGGAGCTTGCACTGCCATAAGCCCATAAGATCCTCAGGGAACATGTCCGCACGGCCTGTAACGGCAGTATAATTATAAAGAATCTCCTTCGGAGTATCCGCCGCGGTTATCCAGTAGTCCATATCCTTGGTGGATTGCGCTATCCATTCGGTATAGTTCTTGCCGAATGTCACGCGGCCTACCGCGGGATTGTTCCACAAGAATCCATACCCGAGGGATGATACCGCAAACGGAACGGATATCTGGGAATTGCGCTGCGCAAGCTCAAGCACGCATCCCTTGTGGTCCATAAATGGCTGCTGGTACTGCCCCATACCGAAAATCTTCTCGCCTTCATTGCTCTCAAACTTCAGGTTCAGGGTATAATTATTGCTCCCGATGATACCCCTCCATTCACGGTTGACAATCTTAAGGCAGCGGCTTTCCTTAGATATGGTTCCGCCATAGCTGCGGTAATACTCCCGCAGTATCAGTTTGTCATCCTTAAAGAATGAAATGACTCCAGCAAAGTTAACCACTGCTTTGATGCGTCCGTTTGTAATGGTTGCCATCGGGACCTTGATAAATCTGTCGCCTGTGTAGAAGTCTTCTTCTCCTATCTCAACCTTTGTGTCACACTTGGGTACAGGTTCGGTCAAAGCCCACGGCCTATCGGTAAATTTTCTCCTCATTGTGGCGCGGACACGGAAAGAATCCTTGCCCCAAGCCTCAATCCTGCCTGTTTCGCCTCTGTTGTAAAACATCAGGGCTCCATTGTCATTGACAAATCTCATATTCTTCCTCCTTGCGTAAGTATTCTTATGATTAGTTTATATAATATAATTATGTGTACTTATTTTATACGTCCTGCTTGTCCTTCATTTTTAGGAAAAGACACCGGCTATCCCGCCTAATTGCTCCCGCTTCCATGAACCATCTTCATCTTTGCGTTCATTATAACATATTTCCGGGAATTTGTAAGTCCAAAAAACTTATTATTCAGGAAGATACTTTATTACATCGTACTGCGATACAAGAACCGACCACATCTGCTGGAAATATATCATTATATTCCAAATACTCGCACCCGCCATGCACTTTCCTGCAGCAAGGTGAAGCATGGTGTTGATGGTTCTTGCATCAATAAACCATACAATATGGTCTTTTTGATTCAACGGATATGTATTTCTATACATAAAGAACGGCGTCATGGAATTCTCGTCAAACCGGATGACGGCTCCGACATCATAGGCCAATGAAACGGCGGAGCTCAATGCCATGCAGCGGATTGAGGTATCGCTGCTGTAAGGAAGCTCCCAGTCGTAGGAAAGCAGCGGAATTTCAATATATATACTCTCCGACGGTATCGTGGGAATCAGGTAGTCAAAAAGCTCATCCGAGATGCTCACCGAAGTTATAGGCCTTGGCGGCCCTTGAAAGCCTGCCCTGAGCTCCCTGATAAATATTACCCCGTCAACCATATTTCTTACATCTGAATAATCAATTCTGCGAAACGATACATCACTATTGGAAAATGCAAAGCCAGGGTTGACCGTTGTAAACAGCAGGTAACCTTCGCTGCGGATCCTGTTCGACAGCTTTCTCAGCAGCTCAAAATACAGGGTCTGGTTCGACTCGCTTAAAGCACTTACGAAGAAGTTAACTCCATAATACCCGGACGTACGCAGCCTGTTTATTATATTATCTATAAAACGTTCCTGATAGCTTTGATTTATCAGGAGGTTGAAAACCGCCTCAACATCCATTTCACCCGAGGGGGACACTGCCGTAACACCCATAATCGGTATCGCGGCATATGATAAAGCCTGATTGATTATATCCGTATCATCATAGGATGATAAAAGGTTTCCTTCATCTATTATTTTATAATTCATTATAAAAAGATAAGTAAGGTACGGCAGGGTTTTGGCAAGAGTGCCGCTGTTTATAAAGGGATAGGCATATCCTGCTACGACGGTTTTTCCTATCGTATTGTAGCTGATAACCAGCTCCTCACCCGGCATGATATAATCCCTGTCGGAAAGAAAAGGATTATTCCTGTAAAGCTGCATAAGAGAGATATTGTATCTTTGAGCAATTCCGGAAAGCGTATCTCCCTCCTCCACCAAGTGGGTCTTGTAAGGATAAGTAATAACCAGGGCCTGGCCTTCCACCAATTCATTTGGATTTGCCAGCCCATTATCCTGTGCCAGCCGAAAGACGGTTACTCCGAATTTATCAGCAATGGAACCTATGGTATCCCCCCGTTGGACAACATATATAACCATGATTTCCTTCTTATCAACCTTTTTGATACCAATTATATGCCTGCAAACACCAATTTATTTTTCATTTTGCCATGGCGCCGATGAAACACCCAGCCCTTTCTCTATATAGGCAATCTTGTTATACAACTCTATGAAAAGCAGATTTACAAGCTCCATCGAATATATTTTCGGCAATGCCGTCTTAATTTCGGAGCTGTCTTTTGCTTCATTTATTGTTATGGCATTTATAAGTGTCCCTCCTACGCAAAACATGGCCAGTTTTATATCTTAACTGCATTATATGAGTAAATGCTCCCATTTCAATTTAAATACTTTAAATGTCAAAAAAAATTACTCATATTTTTTATACATGAGTAATTTTTTCGCATATTATTGGCCTATCTCCTTACCCTTACCTCAGCCACGGAGCAAGCCGGAAGCTTAACTGAAAGTATGCCGTTCTTTAATTCCGCCTGGTAATCTTCTATGACAACCTTGTCCGGAGCATCAAAGTCATTGTAGGCATGGGCATCATTTGTAAGAATCCTGGCGCCGACTCCCTTCGCGTCAAAATTGCAAATACTGCAGCATATCTCCGCCCCTTCATCGATTGAACAGTTGGCAAGTGTGATTGTCATAATATTATCTTTTATCGATGCCGAGCTTGAAATCATAGGTGTATTCATACCTTCCGCCATATTCACATTTTCACAGAAGCAATAGACAGCCTCGCCCCCCTGATGCTCCTTATAAAGATCAAATACATGGTATGTAGGTGTCTTGACCATTTTCTCGTTTTCAGTCAGGATAAGCGCCTGAAGAACATTAACAGCCTGTGCCAGGTTGGCCATAACCACCCTTTTGCTGTGCCTGTTGAAAATGTTCAGTGATATTGCCGCAGCTATCGCATCCCTCATAGTATTTTGCTGAAACAGTAAGCCATGATTGCCGCTTTTTTCGGATTCGTGCCAGCATCCCCACTCGTCAACAACCAGCTTTATCTTGTTGTAAGGGTCATAATGGTTCATGATGGCCGTATGCCTGTGTATCAATTCATCCAGGAAATAAGCGCATGCTATTGTCTTATAATACATTTTATCATCGAATTCGGCTGCCGGCTCTTCCTTGGGCCATACAGGCATGATATAGTAATGCAGCGCAATTCCATTGACATGGGATGCGTCAAGGTTCTTCATCATCACTTCCATCCAATTATAATCAGCCGAGCTTGGCCCGCAGGCAATTTTGAAAAGCTCGTTTCCGGAAAAATTCTTGCAGAAGCTTTGATAACGCCTGTATTCATCGGCATAATATTCCGGTCTCATATTTCCGCCGCTGCCCCAGTTCTCATTTCCGATCCCCAGGTACTTAAGCCGCCATGGCTTTTCCCGTCCGTTTTCCTTTCGCCAGTTGGCCATGGGCGAATCGCCGTCGAACGTCATATACTCAACCCACTCCGCCAATTCACGGACCGTTCCGCTGCCGACATTTCCTGTTATATACGGCTGACATCCTATCAGCTCACATAACTCCATGAACTCATGTGTCCCAAAGGAATTGTCCTCTGTTATGCCTCCCCAGCAGGTATTTAATGCCGGTTTCCTTTTCGATTTTTCACCGACACCCTTCTTCCAGTCATACTCGTCGGCAAAGCTTCCGCCGGGCCAGCGAAGCAGCGGCATGCGTATCTGCCTGAAAGCCTCAACAATATCGGAACGTATTCCGTTTATATTAGGGATTGCCGAGTTCTCGCCGACATAAATGCCATCATAAATGCTTTATTCTCTTAAAAGCCTGCGAAACGAAGGCCGGCCTTTATTCCATGCCAACATCTGCAAACAGCGAGTCCCTTAACATGCTGAGAGCGGAAATGTACAGCAACGCCGGGAAGTTTAAGTCAGTAGCAGATATGGCGGAAAGAATCAATGTCAGCCCATCATATCTGCATCAATTATATAAAGATCAGTTTGGCATAAGCTGTTATGACGACTTGTTGTCAGCCAAAATAAAAACGGCGCAGTATTACCTTGGAAACAGTACACTGTCGGTTAAGGAAATCTCTTCCATATGCGGATATGACAACAGTGTATGCTTCATGCGCCGTTTTAAGGACAGGGTCGGTCTCACGCCAAGTGAATACAGAAAAATGGTTGCGCTAAGGACTTAATCCCTGCCATATTAATTCTTATTGTCAAGAATCTCCCGGATCTTCTCCGCCAGCTTTTCCGCCGCCTTTGTATGGGTTTTCTCGGTGGGATGCCAGTCGGCCACATATCCGTCCCTTTCGTTTTGCACATCGAATTTCAATGTATATATATTGGTATCCCCTGTCTCAGCCGTATAATTATCGACAGCGCGTTTAACCGCAGGATATAGCTCGTCTCCCATTATTCCCAGGGAGCATAATATAGCGGCATCGGGATTATAACCGCGTACTTTCTTGATAAACCCGGTATACTCCCGGGCAAATACTTCCTGCCTGTCGGCATTTCCCTTGGTATAGCTGCTGTCATTGGTTCCAAGGTTGATAACTATTAGATCCGGCTGTCTCTTTGTAAAATCCCACTTTATATCCTGGGGCTTTATGTCTGCAAATCCGCCGTATGAAAATCCCAGGGTATCATAATATGGCGGAATTATCTGCTCAGGCACAGGATTATCGTCATTGGTATACCCGGATATTATGCCATATCCGCTTATGGACACCATGCTGTAATCGGCATCGAGGGCTTCGGCCGTTTTATAGGCGTAAGCACGGGTTACATCCTCGGTCTTCGTGGAGAAATGATGGTCTTTGTCCTCGTCATCCACACCGTATCCGCAGGTTATCGAATCGCCAATGAACTCTATGAATAAATCCTTGTCCTTAGTGGGCTCAATTTTACCCTCTTCAACATCAATTGAAGCGATTCCGAAGGTTGACATGGCGCACTCGGACAGCTTGACAATCCTTACAACAGCTTCAACAGGCTCGCTTTCATCAACAACCACATACTCGCTTTTCCACCTGGAAACCATATCGTCAACAACACGCTCTCCATTAACGTAAATGGCAAGACGCGCATGATTATCGAAATTTCTTGTAATGCTTACGGTATCCCCTACAATATTAACCGTGCACTTCCTGCCCGTGAATTTAAACTCGGCACCGGTGCCGGAAAACGCGCACCAAAGGACTCCGTTCTCCGAAAGGTATGTACGCCCCAATTGCTTTACCGTATTGCTGTCAGCCGTATAACTCTTATTCATATCCATAATTAACTCCTCATCTTCATTATTCTCATTATCTTTATCAATGCTTCCGTCAGCATTTTTACCAGCTTTTTCATCAGGCGTTCCGGGTTCATATCCGGTCCCGATCTTACCGGAAGCAGGCCCGGACGCTTCATCCCGAACATTCCGCCCGCAGGCAGCTAAAAACATGCCTAATATAAAAATGGCGCATCCCAAAATTAATCGCTTCATACTTACACTCCTATGGGGGATTGCTTTTCCATTCGTTATTGTATATCTTTAGGATAATAATTTCAATAATAAAAATATTAGGTGACATAATATAGTTGAATTTTTAACAATCATGGTATATTATATCAAAAAGGACATCTCGCTAACAAATGATAACGAAAGGAGACATGCATATGGAGCTTTTGGAGCTGGATTTGGTTTTTGAGAAATTGATAAAGAAACAAGCAAAATATGAATCCAATCTCCTGGGTTTGAATCTTTTAATCTCCAGACTTCAAAGACAGTATTCTGCCAATCAGACTCCTGAAGAACTTGAAAGATGCATTGGCGAAATGAAAGCTTTCTTTGATAAATTTAATGCCATTCTAAAATCTGATATTGAGGCTTTAAGAAGCTTGTAGGAGGTATTGTTATGTTTGTAGATCTAAATCAAGCAATAGATTTAATTAATCAAGGCAAAATACTGCACATAGCAGCTGATGAATCCTTATTGGACAAACTGCCGAAGGGCAAATGGATTGCCGGTACGACCCCCTATTTTATAACAGAACAAGGCGGTATCACCAGTAAGGATAAATTATTTGTGAATGAATTATCCTGTGCCGAAGATTATAAAATCATGGTTTACGATAAAAGCGACATTCTGGATTTACCGAAGGACGCATTTTCTAACGGCATGACAATCCTTGTTATCCCCTTTGCCAGTGAAGTTGCGGTTTACTATGCCAAGGAAGCGCCGTATTCCAGCAACCTGTTAATGAACCCGACTATCGGATGGATTTCGGGATATGACCTTTCAACCGACTCATGCGCTAAGGTATATGACGGGTCCACCGGACAATCATACAGCAATAAGGCTGTCGCACTTCATATATGCCTTCCGAAAAACCAAATGGCTTCAATCGGAATAGTTAATATCTTCAGCATTGACGAAAATGACACTATAATAGAATTCCCGGAAGATGCATTGTCGGTTAAAAAATGCCTGGTAAACGGCAAGGAAGTTCTTCTGGCGGACTACATAGCCGAGAACAATATCGATACCCGCCTGCCGTTAGTTGCGAATTACAACAGTGTATTGGTTAATGTTTCGATTAAATCCGTATCAAAGGAAAACCATACGGTCGATTTTTATGCACCGGTATTTTCGGGCAAGGAATACCGCTTCGCGCGCCCCGTCAGCGATTATGTTGAAAGCTTTAACAATAATTTGCATAAGTTTAAGGATGTTAAGCCCGTATTCTCCTGCAACTGCATTCTGAATTACCTGTATGGTGAGCTTGACGGCATGGCAACTCCGCCGTTTGCGGGACCGGTAACCTTCGGAGAGGTTGCATATCAGCTTCTTAACCAGACACTGGTTTATGCCGAGATAATTAACAGTTAAATATAAAATATAACGTTCAATCCAAAAATAAGAAGGGGGGCTGTATAAAACAGCCCCCTTAATAATTCCTTTAATTAATATTTTCCGAACTCCTTATCATCCAGCAGGATCTGGGGTTTATTTTTCGACCCTTCCGTTTGCTTGGGCTTTGAACTGCCCTTCTCCGTCTTTTTCTGCGGTTTGACATCCGTTTCCTTCTTGCCCTGCATCCTATCCCTCTTGTCAATCATTTCTTCAATAGCGCTCAGGATGTCGGGGTTCATTCTGTCAGTATTCAGCAATCCTGTACCCAGATCTTCCCTGAGCCTGAACTTGTTGACCATATCCTTAAGGATTTCGGCCTGGCTGGACAGCTCTTCGCTGGCAGACGCAGTCTCCTCCGCTGTTGCGGAGTTGGTCTGTACAACCTGGGATACCTGCTCTACAGCCTGATTGACTTGTGAAATTGCAGTTGCCTGTTCGTTGGACGCATAAGAAATCTGGCTTACTAGCTCGGCTGCCTTCGTGATGCTCTCCACTATCTCATATAAGCCCTGGGCCGTGTTATTGGCAATCTTCGTGCCTATTCCGACCTTTTCAATCGAGCCCTCAATCATAGCCGTGGTTTCCTTGGCTGCATTTGCGCTTCTCTGGGCCAGGTTCCTGACCTCCTCGGCAACAACGGCGAAGCCCTTGCCATATTGTCCTGCCCGTGCCGCCTCTACCGCTGCGTTAAGAGCCAGGATATTGGTCTGGAATGCTATGTCGTCTATAACCTTGATAATCTTTGATATATTTGTCGATGCCTCGTTGATGTCGTGCATTGCTTGCAGCATTTCCTTCATCTGCTCATTACCCTTGATGGCGCTGTTCTTGGCAGCCAGGCTTAACTCGTCCGCCTGGGTTGCGTTTGCGGCATTCTGCTTAACCTGCGCCGCCATCTGGGCAATGGTTGCCGTAACTTCTTCAATAGAGCTTGCCTGCTCTTCCGAGCCCTGCGACAGGGTCTGGCTTGCGGCTGAAATCTGTCCCGCTCCGACAGCCACTTGTTCCGCCGCAGAATTGATATCTCTCATTGCCCTGTTCAAGGAACCGATTATCCTGTTCAACGAATCGGATATTACCGCAAAGTCTCCTCTGAATTCACTTACATGCTCGATATACAGGTCATTTTGAGCGATCCTGAGCAGGTTATTGCTTATTTCACTTATAACATTCTTCAATGTTGATACGGTCTCGTTAACGGATTCTGTAAGTACCGCGAAATCTCCCTTGAAAATGCTTCCATGCTTCTCAATTCTCATATGCTTATCTCCGGGAGCAATAAGCACCTGGCCTTGCCGGACAATATCACCCGTCTCTGCCTCTTTTACACTAAGGGCGGTATAATTATTAAGCCTTTGTGCGTACATTCTTTTTAAACGGGAACACTTCATTCATCAGGTTAAACGACCTGAATATAACCTCATTCTTAATCCTATCGCTTACAACCACCTTTTCATCATCGACCACGTCAAAATACTTGTTTTTCCAGTGCGGTGGAACCGTGGCGATGTCTTTATTACTGTATTCGCCCTTTTTTGCCGTGTCAAGTACCTTTTGGGAAATATCGGTGGCTAGTATCCTCGTATCCCATAACGGTTTTTCACTGCCGAAGAACTCCTGGAGTACCATAGCTATGGTGTATGCTTCCGCCCCGTTAGAACACCCAGCGCTCCAAATGCGCAGATCCTTGCTTTTTACCGTATTAACAAGATAAGGAAGCACCTTGTCTCTTAAAAAATTAAAATGCTCGGGCTCCCTCATGAAAAAAGTATGATTTGTCGTTATCCTATTAATCAGAGTTATTAACGCATTTCCTGTTTTATCGGAAAACACATAATCCAGGTATTCTGAAAAGCTCCTGAAGTTATTCTGCATCAGGACACTCTGAAGCCTTCCGACTACAAGGGCTTTTTTATGCTCGCCTAATTTAATGCCATAGTTCCTGTACATGTAATCCGTTAGTTTTGCGTATTCCTCATCAGATATCGTAATCATGCAAACCTCACATATTTATCATTTGTATCTACATTAATAATATCACTCATGCCGGCTTTAATCAATGCTTACGCGTCAATAACATCAATGTCGTAAAACGCATTGACAATCATCCATAGCTGTGGATTAAACTGCATGATGTTCCAGACTGAAATCCCGTTCATCCCGAATTCATTAACCAGGTTCAGATACTCAATAATGCTTCTGGCATCCCTGAACCGTACAATATATTCCCTGTCCGTTATGAACTGAAAATATGCGGTCTTTGATATATCATCATAATAAATCACGGCATTCATGCTCTTTGCCAGGTCCACCGCAGAACTGCTTGAGATTGCAAGTCCCCTTGACACCCCCAGGATAAAGGGCAACTCCCACATATATCCGAGAATCGGAATGCCCAGGAACATCTTCTCCGGCGGAAAGTTTTGAGCCATATCCCTTACATAGTCTTTTATTTTGTCAAAAGATATTATTCCTGTGGGGATACCAATATAATTGCCCCATTCATATGTCATCAGAAACAGCCCGTCAATATACTGAACAAGCCTTGAATAATCAATGCCTTCATATATAATTCCGGTCATTATTTCAAACGTGTTCAGGCTGAGGGTGTTAAACACGATGTTAAATCCCGCTTCTTTCACCATATTTGACAGCCTGGTCATGAACCTGACATAATCATTGCGGTTCTGCGGACGGATATATGATACGTTAAAATTAATACCGTAATAACCCTTTGCCCTTAACACGTTTATAATGTTATATATAAGCTGATTCTGGATTTCCTCATTTATCAGAACCCGCTGAAGGAAAATGCTCTCGCTGTCCCGTCCAATATCCTGCGGGCTTATCATCATAATAGGCAGCACCTGGTAGTCCTTGGCCTTGCTTAACACTTCCATATCGTCAATATCATTCAGTTCACCCTCGTCGGTAAAGAAATAGCTGTATAACGTAATGTATGTCAGATATGGCAGTGTCTTAATCAGGACGTCTTCACTAATATACGGATAGGCATAGCCGTATGTAAGAATATTGCCCGTCTTTTCATTCTCGAAGCTTATAACAATCTCCTCTCCCGGATAGATGTAATCACTGCCGGAAAGGTATGGATTGTTTCTGAACAGCTGCCTTACGGTAATGCCATATGCCCTGGCTATGGAAGACAATGTGTCTCCTTCCCGAACTACATGGGTTTCTCTCGGAACCAAAATAACAAGGGCTCTTCCTTCCGCCAGGCTATCCGGGTCCTGGATATCATTGTCAAGGACCAGTCTTTCTGCCGACACGCCGTATCGCGCGGCTATATCATATGCCGTCTCCCCCTGCTGCACAACATGAATAACCATAAAAACACCATTATATCAGTTTAGTAATATTATATGATATGTTCCGGAAAACTTATGTTTCCCTCTGGTATGTCATCCGGGCTTTTTTGCCCTGACAAGGAGAAAATCGGGCTTATGTATGTATTTTTTGTATGAGGGATTTTGCTCCATGAAATCCTTGTCAGGAACAGGCTCAAGCATCTTTTCAATAATGAATCCTGCACCTGATAATGAGTTTACTGTACCGGAAAATGTACGGTGATACTTTATGACTCCGTCAACAATCCATGATACCGTTCTTCTGCCCTTAATGGAATATGTGGTCAGGTTTTTCTACCACATAATTAGCCGCCAGTGGATTAGCCCTAAGCTTCTTATAGCCGTCAAAAAACTCCTGGTTGTCATATATATTATGTTCCCCCATTGCTCTTCTCCTTTCATATTAACTGCCTTATCATAACTCTAAACATACATTATAATCCATTGAATCGAAACCCGTTATTTTGTATAATTTATGTGAGAAAATACGGCTCTGTTAACTAAGTATGAAAAAATGAGACCTGAAAGACCTTTGGTAGAGCTCTAAAAAGAAAAAAGCCTACTAATGGAAACGACTAAGAACAAAGTAACATGAAAAAAAGTGATGTGCAAGCCTTAACGAAATAATTAGGGCAACGCAAATAGTCCTGGCACGGCACAGGACGGAATGAACATTGAAATCTGAATATTACTCAAGCTACCAAAAGCCAGA